>ERZ869936.72-NODE-72-length-149439-cov-7.639741_pt1 | contig 149439 bp, 125 predicted proteins | sample MGYA00520876_ERZ869936 | MGnify/ENA primary metagenome ERZ869936 (study PRJEB32218, sample SAMN09650985) | biofilter metagenome | isolation source: enrty point of leading RO module | place: Saudi Arabia: Thuwal, RO plant located on Red Sea | collected 2016-02-17 ...
GGGCGTGTAGTGCATCTCGAACAGCAGCTTCGAGCCGGCTTGGATATACCGGCCCAGGCCCTCGGGCAGCATCGCGGGACGCACACCCGGAGCAAACGCGCCGAGCCAATTGGTTTGCAGTCGGCCGGCTTGTCCGCTTGGCGTGACACCTGGCGGAATCACGTAAACGATAATGTGATGGACGACGGCCGGATTGCCCGGCAGACACTCCATCGCCTGAACCCACTTGTCCTCGGTAAAGCCGGGATCGACGACGAACCTTTGATATTCAACGACACCCGTGGCGGGCACTTCGTACGGCTCGTCGGCCATCTTGATGACAACGTCGGGATCGGGAATCTGCCAGCCTTCGGCAAACTCGGGCGGCTTGGGCAGATCGTTCGGATCGCCCTCGGGGGCTCCGTTTTCGACCCACTTGTTGATCAGCGCCAGTTCCTCGTCGGTCAAACGCGCGTCGTTCGAGAAATGACCCACGCTCGGATCGGCATGCCACGGGGGCATCCGCCGTTCGTTGACCACTTCGCGAACCATATCCGCCCAGCCGACTGCCTCGTCGTAGCTGGTTAGCGTAAAGGGACCGATCTGGCCTTCGCGGTGGCAATAGACACAGTTGTCGTTGAAAATCTTCGCGATGTGCTTCGAGTAGGTCACGTCGCTGTCGGCCACGGGCTCCTTGATGCGCCCGATGTGGCAGCCCTGACTGGCAATCGCGGGCTTGCTGACCGACTTGCCGGCGACGAGCTCTTCGATCGCGACCGCCAGGTGGCGCCGCGTCGGCGCTTCGCGCTGGTAGCCGACAAAGTCTTCCTCGAAACCATACTGGTCGTCGATCGGACCCCAATAGCGGACCACGCGATCGGCGTCGAGCAAAAAGACTTCCGGTGTGCGGACCGCGCCGAATTGATCGGCGATCACGTTGCCCGCGTCTTTGAGCAGCGGAAACTCGATTTTGTGCACGCGGGCGAAGTGTGCCATCTCGGTGATCGAATCCTGACGATTCGAGTTCACGCCGAGAAACGCAACGCCTTCGTCGGCAAACTCGTTGGCTAGCTCCGTCAGTCGCGAGGCGTAAAGCTTCGCCAGCGGACATTGATTGCCCGTGAAGACGACGGCCACGTACTTGCTGTCGGCAAAATCCGACAGCGAGACTTCCTTGCCCCGGAAATCTTGGGCCGTGAAGTTATCGATCTTCTTGCCGATCGGCGATGTGTTGTCGTTCGCCGCGGCGACGGGAGCCGCCAACATGGCCGTGAGAGCCAATAGGGGGAGCACGGTCTTGCCCATTTGTCCTTGTCCTCCAGTACGTTTTGCCGCCTTGTACACGTTTGTTGGTTTGCTTGCCTCGGGCTTGACGTTGCACGGTTGCCCGGGGTTCACGGTTTACCTTGTCTCTTATTCCCCAATTCCTTGTTCCCCAATTCCCTGTGCCGCATCGCCATCGAACGGCTGCAGACCGGGAAAGGTATCGGGAGTTTCAATGCCGAGGTAGCACAGGAACATGCGCGTGACTTCCTCGGCAAGTTGGTCATTGGTAAGCGTCAGTTTCGATCGCGGAATGTCGGCATAAAACGTCGCCAGGTCGAGCGTGTCGAACGCGGCCCGCAGGCCGAAGTCCACCGCCAGAACCGGATCCGGATGCTTGATTTCATCGCGCCGACTCATCAGCAAGGTGATGAGCCGTTCGGCGATTTCGCGGCCGACGCGAATTCCACGCTCGGCGAATTGCGGATCGGAACAACCCCGCAGCATGAACGCTCGCAGCAGTCCGCGCTTTTGCTCATAGACGTGCACGACGAACGGCAATGCCGTGGACAGGATCTCGGCGATCGACGCGCCCTGCCAGCGCCGAGGATCCAACACGGCTTCGGTCGTGGCGATGGCCTGCTCGCAGAAACGTTCGTGCAGCACAACCAATAGCGCGTCTTTGTCGTTGAAGCGTGCGTAGAGCGAGCCGACCGATGATTTGGCCCGGCGCACGATTTCCGATACGGTCGCGTTCTCGAATCCCTTCTCGGCGATCACTTCCTCGGCGGCTTCCAGGATCCGCTCGAGCGTTTCCTGGCTGCGGGCCTGATGGATGGGCCGGACCCATTCGATTTGGGTTGGTGCCTGAGCCACGTGGATGATCTCCGACAACGCTGAAAGAGAATGAGAATTCGGGTTCTGGTGAGACGCCGCACACGACCGGATGCTGAACTAGAATTCTAATTCTTTTTATATCGGCAAACCCTTTCCCCGTCAAGGATTTTTGCCGAATCAAAGAGGACGAGAATGTCCTGTTTAGCGCGCCCCACTCCCCGCGAAGGCGACGTGCTGAAGGGCCGCCAATCCCAATCGGGGGGTAAAGTCGGCGCTGCGGCTCCCTAACCGTCGAAGCGCACGCGATACGCTGGCTCGAAGCGACTCGCATGGCGCCCGGCCGCGATAAGCCCCGAATTCGTTAGCGCGGCTTGCGTCGCTCGCGCTGATAGCGAACCCGGCAGCCAATCGCCGGAGCCTCGGCTGTTTCGGGTGCTTCGCCGCGCAGGGCCGCCTCGACCGCCGGCTCAAGAAAATGCTGCTTGACGGTCTCGGGATTGCTACTGTCATCCATCCCGCCCATGTAGACGACCTTGCGGTCCTTGTCGAGCACAAAGAATTCGGGCGTAAAGGCCGCTCCGAATTGGCGGCCAATCTGTTGCGATTCGTCGTACAAATACGGGAAGTCGAATCCGCGGGCCTCGGCCCGTTCGCGCATTTTCGGCAACCGGTCTTCCGGCAGGCGGTTGACGTTGATCGCCACCAGGCCGACCTTGCCGTCGGCGCCGGCGTACTTCTTGGAGAAAGCCATGATGCGGTCTTCATAGTCTGTGGCCACGGGACAGCTATTACAGGTGAACACGACGACCACCACTTGCTTGTCGACCAGGTCGGCCAACGCGTGCCGCTTACCGTCGACGCCTTCCAGGTCTTTCCAGGCCGGGGCTTCGTCGCCGATGTCGAGCACGGCGTTGTACTTGCCCGCGCCGGCCGGGGAGACGATCTGTAGGACACATGCGATCGCCAAGATCGAGGGGAGCGACAAACTAATTCGCATCGCGGTACATCTCCACAAGTGGCAAGTGGACACGGAAACAACGGTTGTGGACCCACAGGGCCAGGCCACACGGGCCGGCCTGCTGTCGACGAACTGAGCTTAGCTTGCGACGTGCGGCCCGGTCAACGCACGGATCGCCGCGGTAATTCCGCGACGTCGCTAGCTACTGAGCGTCGCTACGGACGACGGATTGGCGATTTTCCAGCATCGTGCTAAGCATTGACAGGCCGTCGGAGGCCCTCTCCAATTGTCGTAGTGAAAGGAACGTGGAGCTGCAGATTTGCTGGTGGGGAATTGCCAGACCACGATGAGTCGGCTTGCGATCGTCGGCACGGGACAATCACACAGGAGCCGGAAATGCGTACTTGGCGCGGACCGTTACGAGTTGGCCTAACACTGGTCGAGCTATTGGTCGTCATTGCGATCATCGGGCTGCTGGTGGCGCTGCTGCTGCCGGCGATCCAGGCTGCCCGCGAGGCGGCGCGCGGCACGCAGTGCAAGAACAACCTGAAACAGCTTGGAATCGCAGTGCAGACGTATCACGACGCGCTGCGCAGTTTTCCGTCGGGCGTGATCGCAACGGGTGACGACTTTCGTGACGGATGGCATTCGGGCTTTGTCCTCCTGCTGCCGTACTTCGAAGAGGAAAACCTGCAAGCGACCTACAACTTCGATGAGCCATGGCGGCATAGCGACAATCGTCGCGCGGCAGGCGTCCGCATCAGCCAGCTCAATTGCCCTTCGAACGAGACCGGCGTGGCGCAGGACGGCGGACTGCCGGGCGCCGCGTCCGACTACGCGTTCTCGAAAGGGCCGTTGGCCTACCTATGTCGAAAGCCGGTCGACACAGGTTTGTTTGACGTCAACAGCCGCGTCCGCATCCCGGAAGTGATCGACGGCTTGTCGCGCACGATTGCCTTGGGCGAGGCCGCCAGCAATCCGAATTTGCCGGCGGCCAGCACGTGAGGATGACCGGGATTGATCATGGGCCAGGTCTGGTCCAAGGCAGATTTTGATGGGCTGAATGAAACAGGCCACGAGGGCGGTCACGGCTCGGTGTTGGCGGTAACCGCGCAGAATCCTGGCGAGGACGGAATCGCCGGCACCGACGATGACGTGTTGGCGCCGCTAAACGAAGTGCCGGCCGCCGTTTCCATCGATGCGGTAGTCGGCCCCGATTGCGCGGACCAGGGCGACCGGGTGCGCGGATTTTATAGTCTTCACTCAGGTGGGGCGCACTTCTTGTTCGCCGACGGCTCGGTCACCTTCATCCAGGAAGACATCTCGCCGACCGTGTATCAGGCACTTAGTACGATCGCCGGTCACGAGACAACCACGCCGGCCGACTATTGAGTCGTCCGGCGAGAATCACATTCCCGCCGGCCTTGTCGTCAGGGGCTCGTGCTCCGGATGCTCCCGTCATGTCCGAAACCGACCGCATCGCGAAGCAACTCGAACGAGCATTTTCGGGTCCGGCCTGGCACGGGCCGGCGGTCGAGGAAGTCTTGGCCGGCGTCACCGCCGAAACGGCGTCGCGCACTTCGCCCGGCGGCATCCACTCGATTTGGGAAATCGTCGATCACATGTGGTTCTGGTCCGACGTGGTCCGGGATTGGATCGAGGGCGGGCGGGAACGCCCACCGGACGAAGCCTCGTGGTCCGAAGTGCGTGACCCAAGCGCAGCAGCATGGCAAGCGACCCTTGAACGACTTCGCGAGGGACAGCGGGCGCTGGTCGACCGCGTGCGATCGCTCGACGAGGCGCGGTTGGAGGATCGGTTGTTTGACGACATGCCGAAGTTGTTCGTCGTGCTGCACGGCGTGGCGCACCACCACCTGTACCATGCGGGCCAGATCGCGGTCTTGAAGAAGATCGCGGCAAATTCTTAGTGCGGCGTACCGCGGAAAGGCAATCGGCGCACTGCATTTGCGGCAAACGGGTTGCGCGCCGAGCCATCCGGGACAGTCTCCCACGCGGGCTTCGGTTCGGTTAGAATGTCGCACGTTCGAGTTAGCCCGCCGCTGGCCTCCTTTGCCGGGAGCCCACCATGCCCCGCCCTGCCCCGCACGACCACGAACCACAACACGCCTTCGAGTTCATGAATGCGCGGCGACGCGAGGGCGTACGGCTGATCAACCGGCGCGGCGTGTTGAAGGCGAGCCTGGCAGGCATTGCCGGATTGTCGCTGCCGGAGTTGTTGCGCGTTCGCGCGGCTGCCACGGCCGCTGGCAACCCGATTGCCGGCAACAAGTCCGTAATCCTGATCTGGATGACCGGCGGCCCCAGCCACATCGACACGTGGGACGTCAAGCCGGACGCTCCGCGCGAAATCCGCGGTCCGTTCGACACGATCGAGACCCGACTGCCCGGCGTGCGGCTCTGCGAGTTTTTACCCAAGCAGGCGGCCATGATGGACCGGCTGACGGTCATTCGCTCGGTCGACGCGCGGGGCAGCAACCACGAGCCGAACCAGGTGTTTCAAACCGGGAATACGGCCGCGTCGCCGCGCACCAACCGCGAAGGCGACAAGTTTCCAGCGATCGCTTCGATCATTGCCGAACACCGAGGCGTGGCCAATCGCGCCTTGCCGCCGAGCGTCGTGCTGAACATGAAGTCGCGCTCGCACGTGGCCTGGGGCGGTTACTTGGGTAAGCAATTCGATCCGTTCGTCGCGGAACAGGCCAGTCGGCTCTTCACGCTGCCTGGCGGACTGGATCAGACGCGGATCGCCGGACGACGGTCGCTTTCGCAGCAGTTCGATCGGCTCCGGCGCGACTTGGATCTGTCTGGCTCGATGGCAGCCATGGACCGCTTCGAGCAGCAAGCGGTCGAGATGGTTGCGGGTCGCAAAGCGCAAGAAGTGTTCGACCTGGAGCGGGAACCGGTTACGGTCCGCGAGCGCTACGGAAGCCACGGTTGGTGCCAGCAAGCGCTGATGGCCCGCCGATTGGTCGAGGCCGGCGTCAGTTTCGTCACGATTGATTTGAGCAATCACGGCGCATCGGGCACGTGGGACACGCACGGCGACAACATTCCGCCCTACGGCGGTATCTGGAATGGGCTGCGACCCCTGCTGCCCGTGTTCGATCACTTGCTGACGACGCTGGTGTCAGACCTGGAAGAACGGGGGTTGATCGACGATGTGTTGGTGATCGCGATGGGCGAATTCGGGCGAACGCCCACGCTGGGAACGCAAGGCAGCACCGACGGACGCAACCATTGGCCGGTGGTCATGTCGATGACGATGGCCGGCGGCGGCATGCGGCACGGCCAGGTCATTGGCGCGACCGAGCGCGACGGCGGCCACATCAAGGAGCGACCGGTGACGCCCGGCGACTTAGCCGCGACGATCTATCGCCACATGGGCGTGCCGGTCGACGGCACGTATCTCGACCATCGCGGCCGCCCGCGCTACTACGTCGAAAACGGCGAACCGATTGGCGAGCTGCTGTAGCTGCAATCCACGCGCCGATTCATTGAGACGGGCGCGCAACGCAATCGACGGCGGCAATTCACGCCGCCGGCCCGTCGCTAGCGCTCGTCGCATTGCGCCGCCGCGCCGCAATAAACGATCGCACGCACAGGATCACGTAGACCAGACAAACAATCGCCATCAAGAGAACAAGTCGCACTGGCCGGCTGATGGTCAAATCGTCGGACGCGGCAAGCCCGAGCTTCATGAATCCGCGTCCACCGGCCATCAGAAACCCGACGAGCCCAACGGCCGCCGCGGCGTGCATGGCGTGTTTGCGCGCGTTGGCTTTGTGGGCGACGATACCCAGCGCGATCAGCAAGACGCCAAAGGCGGCGGGAATCAGCGCGGTGGGGCTCGGGTTTTCCGAGGCGGATCCGAAGTATCCGAACAGTCCAATGGCGCACAGAATGACGCCGACGGCCACCGTGACGTGATGCATGATCGTCCCTCCATAAAGTGCGTATTTCCATGCCGGCACTCGCGATGCGCGCCCCAAGCTAGCCGTTGCGTAGAGCCGTGTCGAGAGAGGTTCCGCGCAAGCCGGCCTCCGGCGCGTTGACATCGGCCCGGGGGCAGTTAGGCTGGGCGATTGCCGCGCCGTAAGCACGCGGACGCTTGGGCGTGGCACGAACCTTTTTCCGCCACGCCGATCCGCGCCGCGCCCCCCTTCCCTGCCCCGCTTGGAATCGTCTGTATGCAAGCCGTCGCCGTCCGTCCCGGCCAACCCGACAGCGTTCATCTGGCCGATCTGCCGAAGCCGCGAGTGGACGAAGTGCCCGACGGCCGGGGTGTGCTGGTGCGGGTGTTGAAGATAGGCGTTGACGCGACCGACCGCGAAATCAATGAAGCCAAGTACGGCGCCGCGCCGCCGGGGTTCGATTTCTTGGTCCTGGGGCACGAATCGTTCGGCGTCGTCGAGGCCGTCGGTCCGGCCGTGACGCACGTCAAGCCGGGCGACTACGTCACGGCCACCGTACGACGGCCAGGCGGATCGATCTACGACCAGATCGGCACGTCGGACATGACCAGCGAAGAAACGTACTACGAGCGGGGCATCAACCTGCTGCACGGCTTTTTGACCGAGCACTACGTCGACGATGCCGAGTTCATCGTCCACATGCCGACGGGGCTGAAACATTTGCACGTGCTGGCCGAGCCGATGAGCTGTGCGACCAAGGCCGTGCAACAGGCATTCGAAGTGCAGCGCCGGCTGCGCGTGTGGCGGCCGAGGATCGCGTACGTGATGGGCGCCGGACAGATCGGATTGCTGAGCACGTTGGCGCTGCGGCTGCGCGGCATGGACGTCTACACCCTGGCTCGGGGTAAGGCCCCTTCGCTGAAGTCCGAGGTGGCCGAGGCGATGGGCGCGCACTACGTCAGCACGCAGGAGATGCCGCTGCAAGAACTGCCCCAGAAGGTCGGCAAGGCCGATCTGATCATCGACGCCACCGGTTCCAGCGCGATCGCTTGCGGCTGCATGCAACTGCTGGGACACAACGGCGTGCTGGTTTGGACGAGCGTCACGGGCGGGCGCCAACACGTCGAAGTGCCCTCGGACAAAGTCAACCTGGACTGGGTGCTCGGCAACAAGCTGCTGCTGGGTTCGGTCAACGCGAATCGCAAGCACTTCGAGATGGGCATCAAAGACCTAGCGCTGGGCGAAGTGACGTTTCCCGGCGTCACCGAGCGGATCCTCACGACGCCGATCGACGGACTGGCAAACTATCACCAAATGATGAACGCCCTGGTCGACGATCCGACGGCACTAAAAGTCTTTGTCAACGTGGCAGAGGAGTAAACATGCATCGAGAACATCCGCAAGTGACGTGGCGCCGCGGGCGGTTGCAAAGTACGGCGGTCGGAAACTGGGGGCTATTGATGATGGCTGCTCTGCTTGCGACCAGCGGTTGGGCTGCCGCCGAGACGCCCACGCTGCGCGTGATGACGTTCAACATTCGCTATGGCACAGCCAACGACGGCGACAACGCCTGGGACAAGCGGAAGGCGTTCGTCGTGGACGTGATTCGCGATTTCGATCCCGATCTGCTCGGCACCCAGGAAGTGTTGGCGGTGCAGGCCGACTACCTGGAGGAGCAACTGCCGGATTACACGTTGGTTGGCGTCGGCCGCGACGACGGCAAGCGCCAGGGCGAGTTCTCCGCCGCGCTGTACAAGAAGTCGCGATTCACGAAGCTCGACTCCGGCACGTTCTGGCTCAGCGAAACACCCGACGTGCCGGGCAGCAAGAGTTGGGACAGCTCGTTGCCACGGATCGTCACCTGGGTGCGGCTACGCGACAAGGATGCCGGCGGGCGCGAGTGTCTGTGGCTCAACACGCACTGGGACCATCGCGGCCGGCAAGCGCGTGTCGAGTCGGGCCGCATCATCCGCCGCTGGATCGACCGGCATGCGGGCGGCGCGCCCGTCATCCTTACCGGCGATTTGAACGTCAATGACGATCACGAGGGATTTGCGGCACTAGTCGACGCAGACGCCACGCCCCAATTGTTAGACGTGTATCGGCAGGCCAACGAAAAGCCGCAGCCAGACGAGGCCACGTCGCACGGATTTGGCGGGCGGACCCGCGGCAGACGAATCGACTTTGTGCTGGGTACGGCGGAGCTTCCGGTGACCGAGGCCGATATCGTCCGCGCTAGCCGCATGGGGCTGTATCCGTCGGACCACTACCCGGTGACGGCCGTGCTGAAGGTTTCGCCTACGTCGGCGAAGTAGCTCCGGCCGGTGGCCGAGGACCGCGCGGCACGGCACTGTGTCCGAGCAACGGCCCGACTACAAGTAGCTCCCCAATTCCGTTGAAGTTTGCTTAGCGAGGTAAGTGATGCGACTACGTAGCGCGCTCGGGCTGGTTGTGGGTCTGCTTGCTGGAATGCCGGCAGTTGCCTTGCCTGCCGACATTCCGAAATTGCGGATCGAAACGGTTGCCGGCAACGGTCAGGACGGCGACTTGGAAACGGCCGGACCGGCAGTCGCGACGGATGTGCCCGTGGCGATGCCGTTCGGCGTTGAGGTGGGACCGGACGCAGCGCTGTACATCACGTCGGTCGGCCAGCATCGGGTATTGCGCTTGGATCGCGCCAACGGACAGATTACCTGCGTGGCGGGGAGCGGCGCGCCAGGCTACACCGGCGACGGCGGACCGGCAACCGCCGCGCGGCTGAACGAACCGTACGAAGTGCGCTTCGACGCGGCCGGCAACATGTTTTTCGTCGAGATGCAAAACCACCTTGTTCGGCGCGTCGACGCGCGGACCGGCACGATCTCGACCATTGCAGGTACCGGCGAAGCGGGCTACGGCGGCGACAACGGCCCGGCGACGCAGGCACAGTTTCACCGGCCGCACAGCATCGCGCTGGACGACCGCGGGATGCTCTACGTTGCCGATATCGGCAATCACCGCATCCGCCGTGTCGACCTGTCCACCGGCATCGTGACTTCGATCGCTGGCAACGGACAGCGAGAAATGCCGCGAGACGGCGCGTCGGCTCAGGGCAAACCGATGGTCGGCCCCCGCGCATTGGCGATTACCGGTAGGACGATGTGGATCGCGCTGCGCGAGGGGCACAGCATCTGGCGGATGGATCTGGATACGCTCGAAGTGTCGCACGTTGCCGGCACCGGCAAGCAGGGCTTTGGCGGCGACGGCGGGCCGGCGCTGCAGGCAACCTTCAATGGCCCCAAGGGCATTGCCGCCACGCCGGACGGTCGCGTGTATGTCGTGGACACGGAGAATCAAACGATCCGTCTAATCGATACCCGCACTGAAACCGTACACACCGTGGCGGGTGGCGGGCCCGAAGCACGAGGTTTCGCCGGCGACGGTGTCGCGGCACTTGCGGCCCACGTGGACCGGCCGCACGGTGTCTGCGTGGCGCCCGACGGGACGGTGTATTTGGGCGACACGAACAACCACCGCGTGCGCTGGCTGCACCCGTAGCGCGCCACCCGCGCGGCATAGACAGATGCCTTCCGGCAGCGGCGCGCTACCGGACTTACTTTTCGATGCGGTAAAGGTGCGTCTTGGTGCGCAGGTAGATCGCGTTGTTGTAGACAGCCGGCGAGGCCATGCAGCCGTCGTCCAGTTCGTTGGTTGCCAGCAACTCGAACTTGGGCTTGGCGGCTACGACGTGCGTCTTTCCTTCCTGCTCGGCGAAGTAAATCCGCCCGGCGGCATACAGCGGCGACGCTGTGCAGTCGCTCGCAATCCGCTTCTTCCAGAGCGTTTTGCCGGTCTGTGCGTCGACACAACTCGCCACGCCGGCATCGCTGACCATGTAGATGTGGTCGTCGATGAGCAATTGCGACGAACGGGTCGGCGTCGCCTGCTTGGTCTGCCAGAGAACGTCGTCGGCCACGTCGCCCTGCCCGCCAACCTTCATCGAGAACAGATGGAAGCCTCCGTAGCCGGTGCTGATGTATAACCGGCCGTCGGCGAACAAGGGTCGCGCTGCGGCGTTCATTCCGCCGTGGTTGATGCGCCAAAGTTCGTCGCCGCTGAGCGGTTCGTAGGCGATCGTGGCGCCCGCGCTAGGCGAAACGAGCTGCGGCTTGCCATCGACTTCGATCACCGTGGCCGTCGAGTAGGCTTTGCGCCAATCGCCCGAGTCGGTTTCGTACGCAATGTTGCGGTCGCGGCGCCAGACGGTGTTGCCGGTGATTTTGTCGAAGGCGACGACGAACTGTTTGTCGTAGCCGTCATACGCCACCACCAGCACGTCGCCGTACAGGATGGGTGACGAACCCGGCCCACGGAAGTGGTCGCACTCGATGTCCTCGCGACTCCAGAGGACCTTGCCTGTGCTCGTGTCGAGGCATGCCGTGCCGGCACTGCCGAAGTGGACATAAACGCGGCCTTGCTCGACCACCGGCGTCGGGCTGGCATAGCTGTTGAATACGTGGCAAAACTGCGGTTCGTCGATCGTATAGAGCAACTGATCGTGCACGATCTTGCCAGTTTCGCGGTCGACGCACACGGCGTACCGCTCGTGGCCACCTTCGGTGGCCGTGGTCATCCAGATCTGATCACCCCAGATCACGGGCGAAGACCAAGCTTTGCCGTGGATCGGCGTTTTCCAGGCGATGTTTTCGCTCTCGGACCAGGTGACGGGCAGATCGTTTGCCTCGGACGTGCCATCGCCTCGCGGTCCGCGAAACTGCGGCCAGTTTTCGCCCGCAGTGGCAACCGGTGCGAGCGCGACACAAAGTACAGGGATCAAGATCGAGCAACGCATACGGGGTCTCTCCGGCGGGAGTTTTTCGGTCGGGCGTGTGCGGCAAACTGTGTGGGCCGACTGGGGCGGGATTCGGACGGACACCGCTTATTGTACTTCTGACAGCCGCCGACCTACAGCCCATGGCCTGTCCAGTGGGTGGCTGGTCGCGGATAGTCGGCACCTTCGGGTAATTGCAACATTTGTTTGAGCACGCGACGCGCGGGGCGAACCCTAGGCGCCGCTAGCGAATCCACGCCGATTGCACCTCGGGGTTGACGACCGAGTCAGCCGGCCATCGACCGCCAAGCAGGTCGACGATGTTTTGGGCGGCGGCCAGTGCCATAGCGGCCACGGCCGTCGTGTCGAACGAGCCGCTGTGCGGGCTAATCACGACATTGTCCATCGCCAGCAATGGATGGTCCGGCGGGGGCGGCTCCTGCTGCAAGACGTCGAGCCCGGCTCCGGCCAAGTGTCCTGTGCGGAGCGCTTCGGCCAGCGCGCCTTCGTTCACCAGCCCGCCTCGGGCCGTGTTGATTAGCACCGCGCCGCGTTTCATTCGGGCGAGCGTGCGTTCGTTGATCAACTCGCGCGTCTCGGGTCCCATCGGCGTGTGCAGCGTGACGTAGTCGGCCCGGGCCAACAAATCGTCGAGACCTACCAATTCGATCGCGTGTTGTTGGATGAATGCGGCATCGTGATACATGTCGCAAGCGACCAGGCGCATGCCGAACGCGGCGGCGCGCCTCGCCACGCTGCGTCCGATTCGTCCCAGCCCGACGATCCCGAGCGTGCAGCCGCGCAGTGGCATGTGCAGTCGACTGCGGTGCCAGATCCCGCCGCGGGTTTCCACGGCGTACCGAACGACGCCCCGCGCCACCGCCAGCAAAAGCGCCATCGCATGTTCGGCCACTGCCTCGTGGTTGCTGTGGGGCGTAATCGTCACGGCCACGCCGTGCCGCGTTGCGGCCGCGACGTCGACCCGATCGTAGCCGACGCCGTTGCGCGATATGACGCGAAAGTCTGGAAGGCAATTCAAAACGCGGTCGGTGTACGGCTCGCCGCCGGCAATCGCAGCCACGCAGCCGCGCATCGCGGCAATCGTTTCGTCCTCGGTGGTCAGAACGCGCTTCTCGGGATAGTCGAACTCGAAGCCTGACCGGCTCAGCAGCTCGGTATGGGGGCCGGACTTGTTACGAATGGCTTCGGCAACGATTAAGACGCGTGGCATGGCCGGCAGTGATTCCGAAGTTTTGACGTTGGAACGGTGGGTTCTGTCGTGTGAACTGGGACGAACGAACGACACCCGCCTAAGCAAACTGCGGTTCGGCAGCGGGCGTGCCGGGCGTTCAACTGCCGCGCTTCTGGTGCTGGCGGACGTGGTCGACTGATTCGCGTGCCGCCCGGAGCATCAGTCCGTAGTCAGCGGCAATCGCTAACCAGGAAACGCCCTGATCAACCCAACGGTCGAGCAGCTTGGGGTCGTCGGCCGTGGCCAGGCCCATTGGCACGCCGGCGGCGCGGGCCTTCATAATGATCGTTTCGATGGCGGCGATGTTTTCCTCGTGCCATGGTTGGCCTGTGTGGCCCAGCGACGCGGCCAGGTCGTTCGGCCCGACCACGATCGAGGTGAGCCCTTCGACGGTCAGAATCTCGTCGAGATTGTCCAGCGCTTGGCGCTGTTCGATCTGCACGATCGTGATGATCTCCTGGTTGGCCCGCTGGCAAAACTCGAGACTACCAATGCCCCCGTAGTTCGACGGGCGTCGCGGGCCGAAACCGCGCACTCCCTGCGGCGGATAGCGACACGCCGCCACGGCAGCCCGTACGTCGTCGGCCGTACGGACCAGCGGAATGATCACGCCGGCGGCGCCGATATCGAGCACCGGTTTGACCAACACCGGATCGTTGGCCGCCACGCGCACCAGGGGCGTGGTCCGCGAGCCCTTGGTCGCCATCAGGTGACCCAGCACGCGATCGAGCGTGAGCGGATTGTGCTCCATGTCGATCCAAACGAAGTCGAGCACGCGGGCCAGCGCCTCGGTCACGACCGGATCGGCGATGGTCACGCACGTGCCCAGCGCCACGGAGCCATCCGTAATTTTTTCGCGAAAGTAGTGCGCGTTTTCCACGGCTGGCATTGCCTCAATTCAGACAAAGGAACCACGTCGCTTGTAGTGATACCGCACACTCTGGCGCTCGTCCAGCGGCGGCGGCGGAAAGCGAGCACCACGTGCACGGCGCAGCGCGATTCAGCCGGCCTGGTAGCGCAGAATCGCCATCCGTTCGGTGCTGATCTTGGCCGCCTGGTCGCGGAGCTTTCGCCGCATGATCTTGTGAGTCGGGGTGCGCGGCAACTCGTCGACGGAGATCAGCTCTTGCACCTTGAACAAGGGGTTTAAGTGTTTGCGAATGGCGTCCTGCACTGTGGCTTGCAGTGCGTCAGCCGGTTGTTTGCAGTCCGGCTCCAGCACGACGAACAGCCACAATGAGCTCGGGCCGCCTCCGGCCGGCGGAACCGCAACCGCCGCGACTTCGGCAATGCCGGCGACCGATGCCACGCGCTCGATTTCGGCCGAGCTGACTTTGATGCCGCCCAGGTTCATCGTGTCGTCGGTTCGGCCCAGGGCCCGATAGTAGTTGCCGGGCAGTCGCACCAGCGCATCTCCGTGTCGGCGCAAGACCTCTCCGCGCGGACCGCGCGGCGTTGCGTGGTAGTAGACCTTCTGGTGGTCGTGATGGAGCAGTTCAGTCGACATGCCGATCGAAGGCGGAACGAGAAACACTTCGTTGGCGTCCTTGGCCGTGCCGTCGTCGTGTGCAAACAGGATCTCGGTGCCGAACGACGGCGTTGAAAACGCAGACAATACGTTGTCTTCCGCCATCGTGCTGCCGATGTATCCGCCGCCCAGCTCCGTGCCGCCGCAATATTCGATCACCGGCTTGTAGCCGGCCAGGCTCATCAGAAAGAGCATGTCGTCGGGGTTCGAGCATTCGCCGGTCGAGCTGAAACGGGTTACTGCGCTCCAGTCGAGTTCGTTCATGCATCGTGCATTGCGCCAGGTTTTGATGAGACTGGGAATTACTCCCAACATCGTGACGCGCGCATCCTGAACGAACTGGCCGAAATCGCGGCCGGTTGGCGCGCCACCGTAGAGCGCCATGGTGGCCCGATTGATCAAACTGCCGTAGATAAGCCACGGCCCCATCATCCAACCCAAGTTGGTCGGCCAGGCAACGCAGTCGTCGGGCTGCACGTCTTGGTGCAGGTGGGCATCGACGGCGCACTTGATCGGCGTCGTGTGATTCCAGGGGATGGCCTTGGGATCGCCCGTGGTTCCGGACGAGAACAGGATGTTCGTGTGGGCGTTTGGTTCGCACAGCACGGCATCGAACTGTTGGTCGTCGTGCAAAAACGCTTCCCAAGTGATGTCGCCCTCGCGCAACTGCGGCGCTTCGCCCGCGACGATAACCACCGCACGCGGCGCTTTGGCGGCGACCACCTTCTCGTACAATGGCAGCCGTTGGCCGCCGCGATGGACGACGTCTTGTGTCACGATCGCCTTGGCCTCGGAAAGCCGCAATCGCAGGGCGATCTCATCGGCGGCCAGGCTGTCGGCGATCGAGACGGCCACGCAACCGGATTTGATGATGCCCAGGTAGGCCGCCACGGCCTCGACGTTCATGGGCAGATCGATGGCGACGGCGTCTCCGGCGACGAACCCGGCACGAACCAACCCATTTGCGACCTGATTGGACAGCGCGTCCAGCTCGCCGTAGCTGACCGTGCGGGGTTCGCCCTCTTCGGCATGGTAGACGATCGCGGGCTTGTGCGGAGGAGCACCGAAACAACTGTTGGCGATATTCAGCTTCGCGCCGACCAGCCAGCGTGCTCGACTGGAGCCGCGCGAGGAATCGACCACTTGCCGGTACGGTTCCGCAAGGACGATACCCAGTCGTTCGATCATCGATTCCCAAAACTGCTCGCGATTGTGCACACTCCAACTGTGCAGTTGCGCCACCAAATTGAAGCCCCGTTCTTGCATGATGCGGCCGACGTTGGTCGCGGCCGCGGCCTCCGGATTGGGCGACCAAACCGGCACCGGCCACGTGTCGATATCCCATCCTGCAAACGCCACGCCGTAGAGCATCTGGTGCAGCACAAAGGGCTGATCCGGTCGCAGAATCTCACTCGTAATCGCCGCCCACGCTTGTCTCGCAGGGCGAGACAGCACCGCGTTGATCGCCTGCGCCAGTTCCGGCGCGTCGGACTCGCGCGCTCCACACGCTACCAGTTCGGCGGGCGTTACAGTCTTGGACATTGACGGCTCCTAGGTTGTGTCTCGGAAGTGCGATCTAGCGTCGTACGGTCGTTTCGCCGCCGGATCGGCGTCGGCGAATCTCGACGGATCTCTTAGATTCGCCTACGATTCTCCTTCTTGCCCTGCGACAACTCGCCTCGCCCTTTGGCCGACGAGCCACTTCCGAGACGCAACCTAATCATCGATCGTCCGCCGTCGCGCGGGTGTTGACCACCACGGCGCGCATCCGTTGCGGATACTTGCCAACCGGGATGCGCTTCACTTCTTTTAAATCCGGCACGGAAATGACCGAGAGATTGTCGCTCTTGCGATTGCTCACATAGGCATACTGGCCGTCGTGGCTGAAGACAATCCAGTTCGGTTCCTTGCCGACCGGAATGGTCGCCAGCAGATTCAATTCCGGCAGTTTGTAGGCACAGACGTAACCGGCGACGCTGCCAGCCGCCAGCAGCAGCTTTTCGTCCGGCGATAGCGCCAGCCCGTGGTTGTACGTGTGGGGATAAAATTGCGGCAGCGCGACGTCGTCGGACAACTCGGGCAAAGGCACCTCGCGCACGAGCTTGCCGCTGGGCAGGTCGACAACCTGAAATCCGTGCAGCCGCGACAGTTGCACGAACAGCGTCTTCTCGTCGCGCGTAAACGCGAAGGGACGCACCGCATCGCGAAACGGCAGTCGCTTGACTGGCCTGAGCGTTTCCAGGTCGAAAACCGTGAGCATGTCGAGGAACATCGACCCGACGTAGATCCGCTTGCCGTCCGGCGATAGCTGTGTCCCATGACCGCCGATGCCGATCGCAAATCGGTCGACGACCCGTTGCTGTTTCGTATCAATGATCTCCATCCATTGCCGGTCGTAGAGCGGGACGTACAGCAAGCGATCGTCGGCCGAAAGAGTCAAGTGGTGTGGCCATCCGCCAACGGGCGTGCGCCAGACGACCTCATTGTCTGCGGTGTCGATCGCGATGATCTCACCGGATTCGCCGATGCGCTTCGACAGATCGAGATTCAGGGTGTTAATCCGATTCGCGTACAGGACGGACCCATCGCTCGAAGCGCAAACGTCGTCCAGATAGGAACCGAGATGAATCGTGTCGACCACCGTGTGGCCCGGAATGTCGATGACCGAGATGGTTCCGCTGTCGGTATTCTCCAAGTAGAGAAACTCTTCGGCGGCGGTCGACCCGCACCACCGTGCCAATAGCGCGGTCGCCAACAGCAGCGTGCAAGGAAGTTTGTCCATCGTCGTGGTCTCCACCCTGGGGATTGAAACGCGATGCAGGTGTTTGCTGGAATCGCGCCGCAGCAGCGCGAACAAGCGGCCGGCACAATTTCCATTATTCCGCATGGTCATGCGCGACCGCAAGCACCGCGGCGCGATCGGCCGCGCGCTTTGCACGGTTAACCCGCTGCATCGCGGCTGATATACTGGGCAGCATGGTACGCATCGCGCGCAAATTGGTACTGTTGATCGGGCTCTCCAGCGCTATCTGCGCTACGGTTCGCGGTGAGGACGACGGTAGGTTTCGCGATGGCGTTGCGTCGATACTCGAGCGGCATTGCGTGCGCTGCCACATGGGTAGCGAGCCCAAGGGAGGGCTCGATCTGACGACGCGCGCCGCCTTGCTTGCTGGCGGTGAAAGCGGCGCATCCGTCGTGCCGGGCGAACCGGAGTCGAGCCTGCTGGTGGAGTACATCTCGGGCGACGAGCCCGAAATGCCCAAAGACGCGGACGCGTTGCCGGTCGAAGACGTGGCAGCGATCCAAGATTGGATTGCTGCCGGCGTGCCTTGGCCGGACGATCTGGTGCTGGTCGATCGGCACGAGGTGGATGGCGACTGGTGGTCGTTGCGCCCGCTGCAACGTGTGGCCATTCCGGCGCTCGACGATCCGTGGATTCGCACGCCGGTCGATGCGTTTATTCTGGCCAGACTACGGGCCGAATCGATGACGCCTGCGGCCGAGGCCGACCGGAGAACGCTCATTCGGCGCATGACGTACGACCTGCACGGATTGCCACCGACACCGGAGGAAATCGACGCCTTCGTCGACGACCCGCGCGACGACGCGTACGACCGCCTGGTCGACCGGCTGCTTGCTTCACCACGATACGGCGAGCGCTGGGGACGCCATTGGCTGGACGTGGTCCATTACGGCGAGTCGCATGGCTACGACAAGGACAAACCGCGGCCCAACGCCTGGCCCTATCGCGACTACGTCATTACGAGCCTCAATCAAGACAAGCCATACGATCGATTCGTCGCCGAACAAATTGCCGGCGACGCGCTCTATCCGCACGACCCGCAGGCGACCGTGGCTACCGGTTTTATCGCAGCCGGTCCGTGGGACTTCGTCGGTCACGTCGAACTGCGCGAAGGGACCATCGACAAGGACATCGCGCGGTCGAACGATCGCGACGACATGGTGGCGGGCGCGATGTCGACGTTTCTGAGTTTGACGGTTCACTGCGCGCGGTGCCACGACCACAAGTTCGATCCGATCAAGCAGCGGGACTACTACGCGCTGCAAGCCGTGTTTGCCGGCGTGGAACGTGCCGACCGCGCATTCGATGCCGACGCGTCGACAGCCCGTCGCCGCGCCGAGTTAGTCGAGACCAAGCGCAGGCTCGAAACGCAGCGGGCAGCCGTCGAGAAGGTTGTGGCTGCGATTCGCGACCCTAAGATCGATGCCGCGGATCGGCAGCTCGCGACGCTCCGCAAGGAACTCGACGCGCTGCCCAGTGAGACGTCGAGCAAGACACTCGGCTATCACAGCGCTATCATGCCGCGGCAGGACGAAACCAAGTGGGTGCAAGTCGACTTGGGCGCATCGGTGCCGATCGACCAGATCGTGCTCGTTCCAGCGCACGTCAAGTACGGCGGCCATCCCGGGCCCGGCTTCGGATTCCCGCCTCGATTTCGTGTCGAAATCTCCGAAGTGGCTGACTTTGCCACGGCCCAGACGATCGCGGATCACTCGAACAAAGACTTTCCACACCCTGGTGACAAGCCGGTGCGCATAGCGGCCGACGGCGCGGCCGGTCGCTACGTACGCGTGACGGCGACTCGCCTTTGGGAGCGGACCAGCGACTGGATCTTTGCCCTGGCGGAACTTCAGGTCGCTGCCGGCGAAGAAAACGTGGCCCGCGGCAAGTCCGTTACGTCGCTCGATTCGATCGAGGCGGCTCCTAGTTGGGCTCGCGTAAACCTCGTCGATGGGTACAGCAGTTTGACCGCACTGGAAACAGACAGCGGAAGCGAGCCAACGAAGCGCGCGTCGTTAGCCCGGGAGATCGCCGAAGTCGAAGCCCGGCGGCACGCGTTGGTGGAAAGCCACCTGGACGAGTCGACCAAGCGGCGGCGCAACGCGGTTCGTCGCGAACTTGAGTCGGTCGAAAAAGCGCTCTCCCACCTGCCGCCGCAGCAGTTCGTCTACGCCGCGGCCAGCACGTTCAAGCCGCAGGGTTCGTTCGCGCCCCCGAAGGGTCCGCGGCCGATTCACCTGCTCAATCGGGGCGATGTGCGCAATCGGGGGCCGCTGATCAACCCGGCTGCCGTGGCGTGTGTGCAGGGCTTGCCCAGTGAGCTGTCGATTGACAACGCCACAGATGAGCGCCAGCGGCGGGCGGCGCTCGCCCGGTGGCTTGCCGATCCGCGCAACGCGCTGGTGCGGCGATCGATCGTGAACCGGGTATGGCAGTATCACTTCGGGCACGGACTAGTGGACACACCGAACGACTTTGGCCGGATGGGCGCCGAGCCTACGCATCCAGAACTCTTGGAATGGCTCGCCGGTTGGTTCATCGACCACGGTCATTCGCTGAAAGCGCTGCACCGGCTGTTGGTCAAGAGTTCCGTATACCGGCAATCGTCGGCCGATCATCCGCAGCACGCGCGGCGCGACGCGGGCAATCGATTCCTGTGGCGAATGCACCGCGCACGGCTCGACGCCGAATCGATTCGCGACGCGATGCTGTACGTTTCGGGTAAGCTCGATTTGACGATGGGCGGCCCCAGCGTGCAGCAGTTCTTTTTCAAAGACGATCATTCGCCGGTTTACGACTACGCGCGATTCGACGTCGACGATCCGCGTAGCTATCGACGATGTGTCTACCGGTTCTTGGTGCGCAGCGTGCCCGACCCGTTCATGGAGTGTCTCGACTGTGCCGACCCGTCGATCATGACACCCAAGCGCAATACGACGCTGACGGCGATCCAGGCGTTGGCGCTGTTGAACAATCCGTTTTGCGTACGGCAGGCGGAACATTTCGCCGAGCGGCTGCGGGCGATCACCGATGGTCCGGCCGGACAGATCGAGGCGGCGTTCCGGCTGGCGCTCGGACGAAAACCGACGGCAGAAGAAACCACGGCGCTGGTCGAACACGCCAAACGGTTCGGCCTGCCGGCCGCGTGTCGCGTGCTGTTTAACAGCAATGAATTCGTCTTTGTCGACTGAGCGGCCTCAGGCCATTGCACGAACAATCTCATGACGCACAAGAGACTATCCCAGCTAAGCGGTTCTCGAGGCCCGACGCGGCGCGAGTTCTTGTGGCGCGCCGGGGGCGGATTGGGAGGCGTGGCACTGGCACAACTGCTGGCCGACAACGGGTTTCTCGCACAGGCGACTGCCGGCCAGCATGCCGCGACGCAAAGCCCCGCGCCGCATCACCCTCCGAAGGCGAAGCGGGTGGTGCAGATGTTCATGTCGGGCGCGGCCAGCCAGTGCGACACGTTTGACTACAAGCCGGAGTTGATCAAGCTGGCCGATCAACCGTTTGACCCCGGCGAGAAGGTCGAATTGTTTCAAAGCGAGCCCGGCAAGTGCATGCCCAGCCCTTGGGGATGGAAGCAGTACGGGCAATGCGGCAAGTGGATGAGCGATCTGGTGCCGCAACTGGCCACGTGTGTCGACGAGATGGCGTTCGTCCATTCGATGGTGTCCAAGTCGAACGTTCACGGCCCGGCCACGTTCATGCAGAACACTGGCTTCGTGCTGCCCGGCTTTCCGTCGATGGGCGCATGGGTGTCGTATGGATTGGGCAGCTTGACCGACAACTTGCCGACGTTTGTGGTTTTGCCCGACGCACGCGGATTTCCGCCGAACGGGCCCGGCAACTGGAGTGCCGGGTTCCTGCCGGCCGCGCAACAGGGAACCATGATTCGGCCGGCCGCCGAAAACCCGATTGCGGATCTCTTTCCGCCGGACGACGCCGACTACATCACAAAGGAGAGCGATGCCGCGGCGTTGGCGCTGCTCGAGTCGCTGAACGAGGACCATCGCCGTGGGCGCGAGGACGACTCACGGTTGGAGGCCCGCATTGCGTCGTACGAGCTCGCTGCCAAGATGCAACTGAGTGCCCCGGAGGTGCTCGACATCTCGGACGAGACGGAGTCGACGCGGCGGTTATACGGAGTGGACGAGGAGATTACCGCCGACTTTGGGCGCAACTGCCTGATCGCCCGGCGGCTACTGGAGCGCGGCGTGCGGTTCGTGCAGCTGTGGAGCGGAGCCGACAATGGGTTTCCGCGACGCAATTGGGACAGCCACGAGGATCTGGCGCGCGATCACGGCGTGATGGGTACCAGCATGGACCGGCCCGCGGCCGCGCTGATCAAGGACCTCAAGGCCCGGGGGATGTTGGACGACACGATCGTCATCTGGACGACCGAGTTTGGTCGCATGCCGTGCAGCCAGGGGAGCAAAGGCCGCGACCACAATCCGTTCGCCTTCACGAGCTGGCTGGCCGGCGGCGGCATCCGCGGCGGTACGAGCTACGGCCAGAGCGATCAATGGTCGTACAAGGCGGTCGGTGAACCGGTCTATTGCTACGATTTGCACGCCACGGTGCTGCATTTGCTGGGCATCGACCACGAGCGGCTGACCTTCCGTCACAACGGCATCGACCGCCGATTGACCGACGTTCACGGGTACGTGATCAAAGAATTATTGGGATAAATGTGACCGAACGCCAGGCAGACTAGTCATAGAGGTGAAAGGGGTATGTTGCAGCCGCAGCAAAAACCCTTGGACCACTTCGACCGGACTAGCAATGGAGTCTGACACGATGAATCCCGAAAGAAAGACGCTCGTATTTCCGCTCTTATTCATGGCGGTCGGCACCGGGTGGTTGCTGACGACTCTGGGGGTGGTACCTGGCGTCAATTGGGTTTGGACGCTTGGCCTAGCCATCCTCGGGCTGTTGACGTTTATCATATTCGGGCTCGACAAGATTTCTTGCGTTCTTGGCCCGTTTCTCATCGCGAGTAGCACGTTTTCAGTCCTACGGCAAACAGATCGCCTGCATTTCGATCTTGAAGTGCCCATTCTCGTGATCATTGCCGGTGCCCTGATGCTGGTTGCGCGCCTACCGGCCGTGCCGATGCCGAAGCTGTTCATGCAAGATCCAACCGGCGGCAGATGACAAAGCGGTCTGCCTGTGGCATTCGTTGCGAAAAAACTCCGCCAAGATTCGGCCGCGCCGACCAAGGCATTGCACCACATTGGCCCAATCGACCGCTGGCAGGCTCTTCCGTTCATCGCCCGCTAGTTGCCGCCGTGATCGTGCCCGCCGCGAAACAGCGGCAGATCCGGATTGCCGCGCGCGATCACGTACGCGATCAAGTCCAGAATCTCTTCGCGCGACAATTTGTCGAGCAGACCTTTGGGCATCAGCGACGTGGGCGACTTGGTCCGCACGTCGATGTCGGCTGGCTTTAGCTCGACCGGTTCGGTCTTGGCCAGCGGGTTCTCGATCACGCGGATTGCTTCCGGTGTTTCCTCGATCACCAGGCCGGTCAGCACCTTGCCGTCTGCCAACTGGAAAATGTACGACTGGTACTTCTCGTTGATTCGCGCCGACGGGTCGAGCAGCTCTTTGAGCACGTCGAGCGACTTCATCTGCGGGTCGAGTTTCGTCAGATCGGGGCCCAGCGCGACGCCCACGCCGTCCAGCTTGTGGCAGGCGATACAAGTGGCCACTTGAAACATCTGCTTGCCGTTGCCGTAGGATCGGCCACTTTTGAGCTCGCCAACCACGGCGGCCAAGTCGTCGAATTTCCACTCGGTGCGCGGTCGACGATCGGCCAGTTGTTTGTCCTTGATTTCCAGCGGGTTGGCGGCCAGGTAGCCCTCGGGATCCTGGAGGTACGCGTCGTAGTCGGCCACCACGTACAGTGCGCCGTACATCCGCCGCCAATGCCCCGGATACGTGCAAACAATGGGATACACGCCCGGCTCGCTGGGCGCGACGAAACTCAGCTTCTCGCTGCCGCGCGGTTGCAAGAGCGTGCTCGAAAGCAGAATCTTTGGCGACTGTGGCACGAAGTGCCGTTCGGCCGCACCCGGCTGTTGGGCGGTCGCTTCCGACTCGAGCCCGATTTCCTCTAGCGCGCCCGGCTGAGCAATCACCAGGTTGTGCGGCATCAGGTCGGTGTTTTCGAAGACGAACTCCACAGGCTTGCCCGCCTCGACCGCAATCACGTCCTTATCGTACGACATCCGTTCGAACAGCGTCCCGATCCGGATCACGCGCACGCCCAATTCGTCGAGCGTTTCGCGGGCCTGCTTGGCCTGATCAGCCGGCAAGAGCGTGGCCAGTGCGTGGGCGAACTCCATCGCGCCGAGCGCTTCGTTGGTGGTGCGCTGCTCGACCGGTACAGCGGACAAATAGTCGACCACCTGATCGAGCAGTTTAGCCGCCCGGTCGCGCGGCCATTCGGCCCGAGGAATGCGCTGCATCGCGCGGATGGCCGCAGCACGGTCGCGTTGATCGGTGACAAACGGTGCGAGTAATGCGAACGTCTCGGCTTCTCGCCCGCGGACGTAAGTCAACGCGGTCATTGCCGCGCGGCGGATTCGCGACGCCGGATCGCCTTCGCCAATCGTGAGCGTAACCTTGGTCTTGGGCGCGGCAATTCGTTCTTGAACGAACACTTCCTGGCGATCGCCGTCCAGCACGGCAAGCGTGAACCCCTCGAGTCGCTGCCCCAATGAGCCATCCGTGCGGTTGTGGATTGTTACCGTTTCGATCGGCATCTCGCTTCCCAGATCGACTTCCCACCATGGCCGGCCGGAGTTTTCCTCGGTGTGCGTTTGACCGCCGGCGCCGTACTGTCCACTGGTGTTGCCGTCGATGGCACGGGCAGCCACGCCGCCATGCGCAGTGTTCTTCTGTCGGGCCTTTCCGGCGCGGGCCACATTGCGGCCTTCGGCGATGACTTCGACTTCGGCCAGCGTCAGCGTGCCCCGGCCCGGCAACGAAACGCGGACGTAGCGCCCGGCGGTGCCCTGGGAATCGGCTGAGCTGATCGACTCGGGCAATCCCGCCAGCAGCGGCTCGATCCGCTCGTACAATGAGGCCCGAATGCTGGCGTCGGCCACCAGGGGCGTGGCCTCGACAATGTCTCGCAAGCCCTGTACCGACCGCGCGGCAAGTTGCCACGCCTGCTCGGGCGACTGATCGATGTTCAACAGCGAGACAAACCCGATCTGGCGAAGGATCGGCTGGCGGGCGGATGTGGCCAGGCGCTGCAACTCGGCCCGGGCTGGCGCCAGCTCCTCGGCAGTGCGCCCAGTAAGCAAGCGGACCAAGTCGAACACTAGGCTGGGGTCGGCGGTCGATTGGGCATCGTCGAGCCCGCGAATCGCGGCGATGATGATGTCCAGCTCCGATTTGTTGTTCAAGTCGGCCAACCGCCGGACGGCGTCGGCGCGGTCTTCGTCCAGCAGTCCGACGCGGCGCAGCATCTCCTCACAGACGTCGCGATTGCGATCGCGTTTCAAGAGCTGCTCGTTGCTGATGGCCGCGAGCCAATAGCGCCGACCGGCGTCGGTTGTCAGGGCCACGTCGGCGCCCGACTGGAGTGCGTCTTGCCAATACGCATCGAGCGTGCGCAGCGTTTCGCGCTTGACGAACTCAAGGTATTCATCAGTCGGCCGCTGGGAGGCGATCACGACGACCTCGACCGCCGCCGGGTCGGTCAGGAAGCTGGCTGCGCGAACCGCTTCCAGCCGAACGCGCGGATGCTCGTCGTCGGCCATTTGTCGCAGCCGGTCGAGCGTGTCAGCAGCGCGATCGCGCCAATAACACAGCACCCGCGTCGCCGCGGCCCGGGCACGAAAATCTTTGGCAGCCAGCAGGCGATCCAGCAGTTTCGGATGCACGTGGCAGTGATGCTGGTTGACCCACAGCGCTTCGAGCAGGTGATGTTCGTATTGCGAATCGTTTGGATCGAGTGCGGCCACCCAGCGATCCACTGCCGCGACGACCTCGTTACTGTTGCGTTCGCTCAATTCGAGCTTCACCCGATAACGCAGCCGATAGTCGGGCTCGGCCAAGAGCGCAACGAGCCGTTTGATCGGTTGGCCGTCAACTTCGACCGGCTTGAGCAGCGGGCGGCCCTCGTACGTGACGCGGTACACTCGGCCGTGAATGTTGTCCCGGCTGGGATCACGCAAGTTGTGCTGCATGTGGCCGATGATCGGGTTCTGCCAGTCGGTAAAGTAGATGGCCCCGTCGGGCCCGATCTCGAAATCCGTCGGCCGAAAATTCGGATCGCTCGACGAGAGGATCGGCTCCAATTCTTCGGCGGCGAAACTCGAACCTTTGTCGACCACTTGGTAACGCAAGATACCCTGCATGCCGATCACGTTGCCCACCAGCAGGTTGCCCTGCATCTCGGGTGGAAAGTGACCGCTGCTAAGGTACTCGATTCCCGGGCAGGGGCGTGTCCGAGGCTTGTAGACCATCGGCGGGCGCGGGTGTTTGTGCGGAAACTCAATGTGACCAGAGAACAGCGCCGCGTGATACGGGTTCGCGCCCGTACCGTCGACGACGATGTCTTGCCCCCATTGATCGAAGGCATGTCCGTGCGGGTTGGCGAACCCGTGCGACACGTAGACTTCGAACTTTTGAGCCCGCGGCTCATAGCGAAACACGCCCGCATTGGCCAGACGCACCGGCGGGCCGTACGGCGTTTCGACCTGCGAATGGTGAAACGTCCCTTCCTGAAAATAAACGGCTCCGCCCGGATCGAACGTGAAGCTGTTCGACGTATGGTGCGTATCGGCCGAATCAATTCCCGAAATAATGCGCCGCCGCACATCGGCCGAATCGTCGCCGTCGACGTCTTTGATAAACAGCACGTCAGGCGCCATGGCCACGAGCACGCCACCGTTCCAAAACTCAAAGCCGGTCGGATTGTGCAAGCCGTCAGCAAATGTGATGCAGCGATCGGCTCGGCCGTCGCCGTCGTCGTCCTCGAGGATCAGCAGCTTGTCGTTCATTGCGTCCTTGGGCTTCCAGTGGGGATAAGTCTCCCACGCGGCCACCCAAAGCCGCCCTTTTGTGTCGAACGCCATCTGCACGGGATTGATCATCTCGGGAAACATCGATTCGTCGGCCACGAGCTCGACCTTCATCCCCTCGGCCACTGTCATCTTGCCGATCGCGTCCTGTCCGCTGAGGAAGACGTGCTTGCCGCCAGGCAGCGGGCCAGGCTTGTTCGAGATGACTTCAATGAACGGGGCCGTGTTCGAGTCGTCGACTCGGGCGTCGCTGCCGCGGGCCACAGCCCATACGCGCTTGTCGCGGTTGGCCGTCATTTCGTCAAGCACTTCCAGCTCGCGCTGCATGACGACGCGGTTGGTCTGATCGTTGACGAATTTCAGATCGGCTCGGCCGCCGTAGATCGAGTATCCGTCGGTCGTGCGGTACTTCTGAAACCAGGTGAAGTTCTTGTCGACGATCGCCTGACGCAGGCTCTCTAGCTCGGCACGCTCGGTCGGCGCGCTCCGACGCGGCCCGAACAGTGCGGCATCGATCAATTTGGCAACTTCCCAATTGCCGTGGTCATTCAGGTGGATGCCGTTGATCGTCAGCGGCAGATCGCTCCGCTCGTAAAGTTGCCGGCTGGGATCGAACAGCTCGACGAAGGGCACCTCTTGCGCGGCCGCCACTTCGGCCATCTCCGCGGTGTAGCGTTGGATTCGGGCGTTGTTCTCGCGGCCATCCGGAAGGTTCGGATCGTTGAGGTCTTCGTGCGCAATCGGCGAGAACAAAACCAGCCGTGGCGCGCTCTTGCCGTTGTAGTTTTGTTCGAGCGTGTGAACGACGAACTTCTTGAGGTCTTCTTTGAACTTGTCGAGGCCCGCGCGGCCAGCGAACGACTCGTTGTAGCCAAAGAAAGCCAGGATGACGTCCGCCTTAACGGCGCCGAGATGATCGTCCGGCGAACCAAAGTCTTTGCTCCGCAGGCGGATCGTCAACTCGTCGCCCGAGAAGCCGAGATTGCGAAAGACGAGCTCGTGTTGCGGGAACCGGCTTTGGACCAGCGCTTCCAGATGGCCATCGTGCTGCATCCGATCGGCCAGCGTGTTGCCGATGATGGCTACGTGATCACCGGGGGATAGCTCCAACAGGGCCTCGTCGGCGGCAAGCAAGGGTTTTCCGGCCAGCAATAGCGCGACGAATAACAGCAACAAGTCCCGCGAAATCAGTCGGAAGCGCGGAGTGGAGTTCCGTGGGGCGCTCGCGATGCGGGCCCAGGGGTGCGGTCGGTCCAACGGGGCGATTGCCCGGAAATTAGCTCTCACGGCGGTAGCTTCCTTGATCGGTTCGGCGGGAAAATCGTCGGCGGGCGGCAATGCAAGGCGGGTTCGCACACGCGCCAGACCGTCCGGCGGGACATACCGCTCGGCAATCGCGGCATGAAAAGCACCTCCAATTGTGAACCAACGAACTCGCTGGTTCAAGCCGCCCCCACTGTCGCGATGCGCGGCACAACGCACGCGAAATGCGGAAAATCGGACCGCCGTCGAGAACCGGCTTCGGATGGCCGGCAGCACTGGCCCCAAGCGCTTGCGTCGAATCGCGTTGGCGGTCGCGTAGCCAGAATCCAGCGGCGCGAAGGTCGACGGACAGCGCGGACCGGGGCGCGATGAGCATGCCCCCGCATGCAGCCAAGTGCGTGTGCAACGCCGGTCGGCCAACGTGCAAGAGTGTCGATCCGAGTTCAGCGCGAGCGACGATGGACAGCGCGGCCCAACTGGCCCGGCCCCACTACCGGTCGAACCGCCTGTACCGGCGCCTTGTCAGAGTAGTAGGTGGCCGCGCGGTCTGCGATTGAAAACCGGCCGCCAAGTTGGTCTACTTTGACTTTCGCACGCAATGCAACCACGCAAACAGACAGGACGTATGGCGTTTCGACCCGTTGATGCCTCGGTGAAGTTCCCGGAGCTGGAGGCTGAGATCTCGCAGTTTTGGAAACGCCACAAGACCTACGAGAAGTCGTTGGCCCAGCGGGATGACGCACCGCGATTTGTCTTTTACGAAGGCCCACCGACTGCCAACGGACTGCCCCACCCGGGCCACTGTCTCACGCGGGCCATCAAGGACCTCTTTCCGCGTTACAAGACGATGCGCGGCTACCTGTGCCAGCGCAAAGCCGGTTGGGACACGCACGGACTGCCGGTGGAAGTGGAGGTCTCGAAGGAGTTGGACATCCACTCCAAGGAGGAGATCGAGCGATACGGCGTTGAGCCGTTCATTCACCAGTGCCTGGAGAGCGTGTTTCGCTACACGCAGCAGTGGGAGCGGCTCACCGAGCGACTGGCTTTCTGGATCGACTTGAACGACGCGTACGTGACGTACCACCAGAGCTTTGTCGAAAGCGTGTGGTGGGCGCTTAAGAACCTGTACGATCGTGGGTTGCTCTATCAGGGCCACAAGATCGTCTGGTGGTGGGCCCAGGGCGGAACGGCGCTTAGTTCAGGGGAGGTTGGCCAGGGCTATCGCGAGGTGGATGATCCAAGCGTCTACGTGCGATTCCCGCTGGTCGACGAGCCGGACAATTCGTTGCTCGTCTGGACCACAACGCCTTGGACGTTGCCCAGCAACCAGTTCGCCGCGGTCCACCCCGAGCTGGACTACTCGGTCGTTGAAATCGCGGACGGACAGAAGCTGATCCTGGCCAGCGCGCTGGTCGAAGCGGTCACGTCGAAGGTCGAAAGCGACCCGCCGCCGCGCGTCGTGCGCACCATGAAGGGCGCGGACCTGATCGGCAAGCGGTACGTGCCGCCGTTTGACTACTACCATAAGGCGGATGGCGAAAAGCAAGGCGCACTTCGCTCTGGGAAGTCGGAGCACGTCGCCTGGCGCGTCGTGCCGGCAACGTTTGTCACGACCGACAGCGGCACCGGCGTGGTTCACCAGGCGCCGGCATTCGGCGAAGTCGACTATGACGTGCTCCTGGAGCAACAGGCCCGTTTTGCCGACGGCGAAGGACCGGAACTGATCTGTGCGGTCGCGCCGGACGGAAAGTTCACCGACGAAGCGGCCGATTATGCGGGCCGTTGGGTCAAAGAAGCCGACAAGGACATCGCGCGCGAGCTGCGGCGCCGCGGTCTGCTGTTCCACCAGGAGCAATACCGGCACGAGTATCCGTTCTGCTGGCGTGCCGACGAAGATCCGTTGATCCAATACCCGCGGCAAAGCTGGTTCATCCGCACGACGCAGTTCAAAGACCGGATGCTGGCCAACAACCGCCGGATCAACTGGCTGCCCGAACACATCAAGGAGGGCCGTTTTGGAAACTTCCTGGAATCAAATGTCGATTGGGCCCTGTCGCGCGAGCGATATTGGGGCACGCCACTGCCAATCTGGATCTGTAGCAAGACCGGCAAGGGTGAAGCCGTGCCCAGCTACGACGTGCTATTGGCCAAGCCGGGCGTGACGGGCACCGAAGTCTGGCAGCGCGCGAAAGAAACCAACCTAGATCTCTCCGATCACCTGAAAGTGCACAAGCCGTACATCGACGCGATCACTTACCAATCGCCGTTCGATCCCAAGGGCACCATGCGGCGCGTGCCGGAAGTGATCGACGGCTGGTTCGATTCCGGCGCGATGCCGTTTGCCCAGTGGGGCTATCCGCAAACGGGCCGTGAGCAGTTTGCCGAGCAGTTTCCGGCCGACTTCATTAGCGAAGCGATCGATCAGACTCGCGGCTGGTTCTACAGCCAGTTGGCCGTCAGCACGCTGCTGTTTGGCGACGACGAGTCGACCGACGCGGACCGTCCGCGGGCCGAGTTCCCGCATCCGTTTCGCAACTGCATCGTGCTGGGGCTGATGCTCGGCGAAGACGGGCAGAAGATGCCGAAGAGCAAGCGGAACTACCGCGAGCCGGACGAAATCTTCGATCGCTACGGTGCCGACGCGCTGCGTTGGTATTTCTTCGCAAACCAGCCGCCGTGGACGCCGATCCGCTACAACGAACAGGCGATCAAGGACAGCATCCCGGAGTTTCTGCTTCGGCTGTGGAACGTCTACAGCTTCTTCGTCATCTACGCGAACATCGACGGGTTTGATCCGGCGGCGTCGCTGACCGGAGCCGTCGATCAGCTTGGACCTGGCGAGTTGGCGGCGGCCGCGTCGTATCGGGCCGCAAGTAAGCGCTCGGAGCTCGACCGCTGGATCCTGAGCGAGTTGCACCGCACGGTCGCCGCCGTCGTCGAGCGGATGGACGCGTACGACAACTTTGCCGCCTGTGGCCAGATCACAGCGTTCGTCGACGCGTTGAGCAACTGGTACGTGCGGCGCAGCCGCGATCGCTTCTGGAGCGAGGACAAAACGGCGCCCGACAAACTGGACGCGTATTGGACGTTGTACGAGTGCCTGGTAACAACGTCCAAACTGGTCGCCCCGTTCGTTCCGTTCCTGGCCGAGGGCTTGTGGCAGAACCTGGTCGCGGCACCATTCGGCGATCGGGCTCGCGGGAGTGTTCACCTGTGCGACTACCCGGAGGCGGACGCCACGTTGATCGACGAGGACCTTTCGGCGCGGATGAGGCTGGCACGGGAGATCGTTTCGCTGGGGCGCGCGGCGCGGATGGGTGCCAAGCTGAAAGTGCGTCAGCCGCTGGCCAAGGTGGAAGTGATTCTCGCCTCGCGCGAGCACCAGAATTGGCTGCAACAACACGACGCCCTGATCGCCGAGGAACTGAACGTCAAGCAGGTGGAATACACCGAACAGGCCGACGAGTACATCGACTATACCGTGCTACCGGATCTCAAACGGCTCGGTCCGCGGTTGGGAAAGCAGTTGCCCGAACTGCGCAAGCAGCTTGCGGCGGCCGAGGCGCGCGACCTGGTGGCTCGTATGGAAGCGGACAAGCGAGTAACGCTCGAGCTGTCGGCCGGACCCATCGAGTTGGACGAGCAAGATCTGCAAGTGCGGCTGCAGGCCAAGCCTGGCTGGGCCGCGGCGCAGGGCCCGCAGTGCGTCGTGGTGCTGGCAACCGAATTGGACGACGACTTGCGCGCCGAAGGCGCCGCGCGCGAACTGGTCCACGCGATCCAAACCCAGCGCAAGGAGCAGAACTGCGAGTACACGGACCGGATCGAGGTGGGCCTGGAAACCGACGATGCGCTGCTGCGGCAGGCCGCCGAACAGTTTGGATCGTTCATTCAGGGTGAAACTCTGGCTGTTCGGCTCGAGATGGAACTGATCGCCGGCGCGCCGGTCGTTGAACTTAAGCTGGGCGGTGCCCCAGTTAGGCTTTCGATTCAGGTGGTGTCGAAGTGAACGCCCCGGCCGAACCCGACGCACGAGCGATGAGATTGGTCGTGCTCATTTCCGGCGGCGGCACGACCTTGGCCAACCTGATTTCGCGGATCGGCGCGGGAACCCTCAACGCGAAGATCGCGCTGGTTGTTTCCAGCAGTTCCAAGGCGCGTGGGTTGCGGATCGCCGCCGAGGCGAACATTCCCACCGCAGTGATCCGCCGCGCCGAGCATGACACGGCCGAAGCGTACAGCCAGGCCGTGTTCGACGCGTGTCGAAAGGCGGATTGTCAGTGGGTGGTCATGGGCGGCTATCTGACTCACGTGCTGATTCCGCCGGACTTCGAAAACCGTGTGTTGAACATTCATCCGGCATTGATCCCAGCTTTCTGCGGCAAGGGGTTCTACGGCCAGCACGTCCATCGGGCCGTATTGGAGTACGGCGCAAAAGTCAGCGGTTGCACCGTTCACTTCGTCGACGATCAGTACGACCACGGTCCGATCATCTTGCAAAAGGTCGTGCCGGTGCTCGACGACGATACGCCCGAGACGCTAGCCGCGCGGGTTTTCGACGCCGAGTGTGACGCGTACCCGGAAGCGCTCAACCTGCTGGCCCGCAACAAAGTCACGGTGGAAGGTCGCCGTGTGATGGTTCGTTGAGCCCCAGCTTGCGCCGAAGCCGACAAGTGCTGGTGCAGGAGGTGCCGGCTCAATCGGCCACCGGCTCGTAGCCGAGCGCTTTGTAGAATTTCACCGCCGCGGTCCAACCGCTGTGCGTTTCGAGCCAAACCTGCCGATGTCCGGCATCCCAAGCGGCCTGTTCCGCCACGGCCATCAATAGTCGCCCCACACCGGATCGCCGATGCCGCGGCAGGACTGCCAGCCAATGCACGACCGGTTTGTCGTGCGGAGCTTCGCCGCGTCGTGCCAGGGTGATCGTGCCTACGGGGCTGGCTGGGCGCAGCATGCCGGCCGGCGTTTCGGCAAACCACATGGCCTGCGGCTGCCACCACGGCTTTTCCAGGAACTCGCGAGCAAAATCGGCAGCATTCCAATCGCCGACGCCCACCCGCTGTTTTGCAAACGCGCGACGGCGCAGGTCGAGCCACAACTCCACGTCCGGAGGCCCGGTGTAGTGGCGCAGTTCGACCTGGGGTACGTCCGGCACGGCCGGCCGGGATTCGAGTTTTCGCGATAGCTGTAGGACGATCGTCATCCGGGCAATTCTGCCAGCAGCGTGCTGCGTCCGGCCAGGGGACCATCGGCCCGTCACGCGGCTTCGCTTTGAGCGTCGTGCGAAAGTTAACCGTTTAACTCGTTATGGCACTGTGATTTATCGCGATCCAGGTGCTCTACGCGGCGAACCGTATGATAGATATCTATCACGTTTTACTGTTCTGGTGATTGTTTTTTGCCACAACGACGCTCATAATCGCTTAAAACGTAGTGAAATGCGTCACCCAGGAGCGTCTCGGTCCGTGGTGCTGGTCGAAGAACGCCGCAGTCAGTTGCTCGAGTTGGTGCGGATGCGCGGATTCGCCTCGCTTCCGGATCTGGCCGAGCAGCTCAACGTTTCCGAGTCGACCATCCGGCGCGACTTGGACCACTTGGAAGAAGTCGGCTCGGCCAAGCGAACGCACGGCGGCGTGTTTTACACCGGCCCTTCGCCCAAGCTGCCGCACTTCGATGAACGGCAGCCGCAGCAGTGGGACAAGAAGAAACGGATCGCCGAAGTGGCCGCCACGTTGATCGAAGATGGAGACACGGTGCTCTTGGACGGGGGTAGCACGACCTACGAAGTCGCGCAGCAACTCGTCGGGCGGCCATTGCAAGTCGTGACGAATTCCCTGCCCGTGGCCAACTTGTTTGCCTCGAACGCAAACCACGACCTGGTGCTGCTGGGCGGATACGTCTATCCGCGAACCGGCGTGGCATTGGGGCCCTATGCGAATGAAATGCTTGGCCACCTCAACGTACGGCGGACCGTGCTAAGCGTGGCCGGAATCAACGAGCGTGGTTTCTTCAATAGCAATCTGCTGTTGGTCGAAACAGAACGCGCGATGATGGACGCCGCCGATGAAGTCGTGGTCGTGGCCGACAGTTCAAAGTTCGACCGGCAGAGTCTTTCGCACTTGTGTGCGTTGGACGAAGTGCAGCATCTGGTCGTCGACGACGACATACCCAAAAACTGGCGCGACCGATTGGCCGGCGATCGACCGCAGTTGCACGTGGCCAGTGTGGCCACATCAAATTGAAGCACAACCACCAACACTGCATTCGTGACCATGGCCCTCTCCGCGACGCTTGACCGCAACACCGTCGAACAGATCGTGCGCGAGATCGTCGTGGGCGCTCTGTCGCCGAGCTCGAGCAACGGTACGTCGCGCGAACTGGTCGTCAGCGTTTCGGCGCGGCACCTCCACCTGACCGACGAGCACGTGGAAACGCTGTTCGGCCCCGGACGAACACTGACGGAGTACAAGCCCCTGTATCAAGACGGCTTCTACGCCGCCGAGGAGACCGTAATGGTTGTCGGCCCACGACGACGGATGTTGCCCAACGTGCGTGTGCTTGGCCCAACGCGTCCGCACAGTCAGGTGGAATTGGCGTTTACCGATGCAATCTCCTTGGGCATCGACGCGCCGGTACGTAAGAGCGGCGACATCGCGGGCAGTGCTTCGTGCGTGTTGGTCGGGCCGCACGGCGTGGTGGAACTGTCCGAAGGCGTGATTCGGGCCGAACGTCATGTCCACATGAACTTTGACGACGCGGCCCGCTACGGCGTCAACAACGGCGACCGGATGTCGCTGCGCATCGAAGGAACGTGTTCGCTGGTGCTTGAGGATCTGTTGGTTCGGGCCGACGCGACCAGCAAGCTGGAGGTTCACTTGGACACCGACGAAGGCAACGCGGCCGACCTGGACCATGCGCGGAGTGTGAGCCTGTTCAAACAATGACTGCCGCGCCGGGTCCGCAATGGAGCGGGCACGACGGCAACAACGTCTACAACGATCGTTACCCCTTTTTCCTGGAGAGCCTTACATGGCAAAGACAATCGAAGCGCTAGGCATGATTGAAACCAAGGGCTTTGTGGCCCTGGTCGAAGCCAGCGACGCAATGATGAAGGCCGCGAACGTGCAGTTCGGCGGCTGGGACAAGGTTGGCAGCGGGTATGTTACCGCGTTCGTGACCGGCGACGTCGCCGCGGTGAAAGCCGCCACCGCCGCCGGAGCCGCGGCCGCTGGTCGCGTGGGCGAAGTGATTGCCGTGCAAGTCATTCCCCGGCCGCACGATGATCTCGGCGTGGTGATTCCCGACCAGAAGTAGTTTCGCACCTCGAGCCCGAAACTCGGACCTAAATAAACTCATGGCAAAAAGGACCGATCACACGATGAATGCAGCAATTGGACTGATCGAAACTCGGGGCCTCATCGCCCTGGTGGAAGCGACTGACGCGATGGCCAAAGCGGCCAACGTGGAAATCGTCAAACGCGTCAACATCGGCGGCGCCTACGTCACCACGGTGGTGCGCGGCGACGTCGGCAGTGTGCGGGCGGCTGTCGAGGCCGGCTCCGCGGCTGCCAACCAACTCGGCGAGTTGGTGGCCAGCCACGTCATTCCGCGTCCGTCCGAAGGCCTGGTCGCGGCGTATTTGTCGTAGACCCGTTGTTTCGCGGCCGCGCGACCCCACGGCGGTGCACGCCGCAGTGGTGAAACGCAGGCCGTCCGCGAACTTCAAGGATGTATTTCGATGAAGGTTTTGGTGGCCAATTTGGGCTCGACCAGCTTCAAGTACCGTTTGTTCGAGATGGACAGCGAGCGGCAACTTGCCCGCGGCGCGATTGAGCGCATCGGCTCGCCGGAAAGCCGCTGCGCGGTCGAGATCGGCGACGAGCGGCGCGAGCTTTCGGCCCACGTGCCGGACCATGCCGAGGCGGTACGTCGCTGCCTTGACCAGTTGACCGAGCCAGCCAGAGGCTGCCTGACCGATGCGAGTGAAGTGTCGGCGATTGGTTTCAAGGCGGTCCATGGCGGGCGCGTCGGCGGTGTGCAACGCGTCACCCCGGACGTGCTGGCGGCGATGGACGAAATGAGTCAGGTTGCGCCGGCACACAATCCGCCCTACATCGCGGCGATGCGTTTGTTGAGCGAGAAACTGCCTGAAATCCCACTAGTGGCGGCCTTCGAGACCAGTTTTCACGACACGATTCCGGACCGCAATCGGTTTTATCCCGCGCCGCACGAATGGGGCGCGCGATATCACGTCAAACGATGGGGCTTTCACGGCGCTAGCCACCGCTACATCGGAACCCGCATCGCCGAGATCTTAAAGCGCGACGACCTGCGGGTCGTTTCCTGTCACTTAGGCGGTTCCAGCTCGCTATGTGCGATACGTGGCGGACGCAGCGTTGCCACGTCGATGGGCATGAGTCCGCAGTCGGGTGTGCCAGACAACAACCGTGCAGGCGATTTCGACCCGTTCGCCATCCCGGTGATCATGAAGCAGACCGGGCAGTCGCTCGACGACGTGCTGGCCGATCTGGCGGAGCGTGGTGGCCTGCTGGGGCTCAGCGGCACCAGCGGCGATGTGCGCGATTTGGAAGAATCCGCCGCCGCTGGCGACGAACGGGCCCAATTGGCGCTCGACGTGTTCGTCTCAGACGTGCGTCACGCGCTCGGTGCCTTGCTCGTCGAATTGGGCGGTGCCGACGTGATCGTATTTACCGGCGGGATTGGCGAGAACGGCACGACGGTCCGCGCCGCGGTAACCGACAACCTCGAAGAACTGGGCATCGTACTCGATGCCGCGGCCAATGCGGCGGCCGAAGGCGAGTGCAAGGTCAGCGCCGATGCCAGTCGCACGCAAGTCTGGGTCGTGCCGACCAACGAAGAACTCGTCGTGGCCCGTCAAACCAAACAACTCTTGGAAACCAGCAGGTAATTCCTATGTTCGTCGCCAAAGTGACCGGATCGCTGGTCTCGACACAAAAGGTCGACACGATGGTGGGCCACAAGTTGCTCGTCGTCGAGCCGTATCGCGTCGATCCGAGCGACCGAAGCCGCCTGGTCAGCGCGGGCCGGACGTTTGTCGCCGTCGACACGCTCGGCGCCGGCGAAGGCGAGTTCGTGCTCATTACGCAGGGTTCGAGCGCTCGGATGACCCCGGAAACCAAGAACCTTCCCATCGATGCCGTGGTCGTGGGCCTGATTGACACGGTCCACGTTGACCATGCGTGCGTCTTTCGCAGTGAAGGGGCAACGCCGTAACACGCCGCTCCGCGGACGAGCGTGCGATACGACACACTAACAGACCATGCCAGCACGATGGCACCACTTCGAGAATTGACATGCAAGCCACCGAAGAACTGATTCGCGACGTCGTTGAGAAAGTGTTGACCCGCATGGGCACGACCGCCGTACCGGCGAGAAGCGGCAGCGGTTACTCGGGCCGGCACGGCGTTTTCGACTGCGTTGACGAGGCCGTATCGGCCGCAACCGACGCGTTCGAGCAGCTCAGCGAACGGACGCTCGAAGATCGCAAACGGATCATCGACCACATTCGGCGTATCTCGATGGACCAGTGCGTCGAATTGGGCACGATGGAGATGGAAGAGACCCGAATCGGCCGACTGCCGCACAAGATCGAGAAGCTCAAGACGCTTGGCGAGCGCACACCCGGCGTCGAGTTCTTGCGGAGCGAGGTCTTTAGCGGCGATCACGGACTGGCGGTGATCGAGCACGCGCCCTTCGGCGTGATCGGGGCTATTACGCCGGTCACGCACTCGTTGCCCACGATCACCGGCAACGCGGTCAGCATGATCGCGGCGGGCAACACTTTGGTCGTCAACCCGCATCCCAGCGGCAAGCGAGTGGCGGTCGAGGGCGTTCGGCGATTCAACGAAGCCATCCATCGCGACCTTGGAATTGACAACCTGATCTGCGTGATCGCTGAACCAACCATCGAGTCAGCCGATGCGGTGTTCAAGCATCGCGGAGTGCGGCTGATCTGCGTCACCGGTGGACCGGCCGTCGCACGGGCGGCCATGCAAGCCAGCAAACGGGCGATCGTGGCCGGGCCCGGCAATCCGCCGGTAGTGGTTGACGAAACGGCCGACTTCGATCGCGCGGCCCGTAGCATCATTCAAGGCGGCGCCTACGACAACAACCTGCTGTGCATCGCCGAAAAGGAAGTATTCGTGGTCGAGAAAGCGTTCGACGCGATGATGGCCAGCATGGAACGGGCCGGTGCCGTGCGGCTCAACGCACGCGACGTTGACGCATTGACCAAAGCGGCGATCACCACTGTGGGTGAGGGCGACCACAAGCACGACGTGCCACATAAAGACTTTCTCGGCCAGGATGCCGCCGTGCTGGCCCGCGCCGCCGGCAAGCGGATCGCGGCTGAAACCGAGCTCATTTTTGGCGAAACGGATGAGCACAACCCGTTCGTGCCCGTGGAACAGATGATGCCATTCGTGCCCTTCGTGCGGGTTCGCGACGTCGACGAAGCAATCGCCAAGGCCAAGTTCTACGAACACAACTTCCGGCACACGAGCATCATTCACTCGAACAACGTGCGGAACATGACCACGATGGGCCGCGCGCTCGACACCACGCTGTTTGTCAAGAACGGCCCTTGCATGGCGGCTTTGGGATTAGGTGGCGAGGGGTACCTTTCGTACTCGATCGCCACGCCAACCGGCGAAGGCGTGACCACTCCGCTGACATTTACGCGCGAGCGCCGTTGCTCGCTCATCGACGACTTGCGAATCCTCGGTCGGTAACGCGACCTGAACCGTCACACGAACACGAGATTCACGTCCATGCAATCGGGCATCGTACTTGGCACAGCCACGTCCACTGTAAAGCATCCGTCGCTTGCGCGCTGGAAGATGCTGGTGGTGCAGCCCTACGGGCCGGATGGGGCAACCCCTGACGGAGAGCCCGTCATCGCGGTCGATGTGCTCGGGGCCGGGCGCGGCGAATCAGTCATCATCACCAGCGACGGAAAGTCGACGCGCGAGCTGTTAGGTAGTGACACCTCACCGGTGCGCTGGAGCGTGTTGGGAATCCGGGATTGATATGCCACGCGGAGGAACGAATCCGGCACAACGGGCCCACATTGAAGCGATCGTGCGCGAAGTGTTGGCCGAACTGGCCGCCGGCGGTTTTCCTGAATCGCCGAGCGCCGTTCAAGGGGCCGGCCACAAAGCCACTGAATCCGACAACCACGGCGACCTGGTCGTCGCCAGCAAAGTGATCAGCACCAAAGAACTAGAGAACCGATTGGAGGGAGTTCGGCGCGTGGTCGTGCCGCGCGGGGCCGTCGTAACACCCGCGGCGCGCGACCTGCTGCGCGAACGGGCCGTTGCAATCACCAGCAAGAAATGCAACTGCACGAACGACGGAGTGCGCGGCGAGGTCGTTGTCGCGATGGCCGATGTCCGCGTCGAACCGCGCGGTATCGTCGCCGCGATCGCGAACGCCGGGTACCACATGACGCGACTGCCCGATGCCGGCCTTCTCGACACCATCCAAACGCTGTGCACGCACGCCGCGCACGAGAACCGACGCGGGTTGCTAGTGACCAACAGCAGTGCGGCCGCTTTGTGTCTGGCTAATCGTCAGCGTGGCGTACGGGCGGCCCTGGGCGCCACGCCCGCTGCGGTATCCGCTGCCGTGCGTTCGATTGGGCCCAACGTGCTGATTGTCGATCCCGACGACTGCGCTGCCGCAACACTGGGCGAATGCGTAACAATCTGGCTGCATTCCGACGGGAAATGTTTGCCTGAGCTGCGACAACAGTTGGGCTAACGAAGGGCCACCCTGATGCGAATTGCAAAAGTCATTGGAACCGTGACCTTGAATCGGGCCGTTGCCAGCTTCGAGCGAGCGTCGCTGCGACTGGCCGTGCCGCTGGCCCTATCCGATTTGCGCGGAGATACCGAACCGGCCGCTGATGCGCTGGTCGTCTACGACGAGTTGGGGGCCGGTGTCGGCGAACGAATCGCCGTCAGCGAAGGGGGCGAGGCGGCCCAGCCATTCTACCCCGACATGAAGCCGGTCGACGCATACAACGCGGCGATCCTCGACACGATTCAACTAGGCAGTCCTCCGCGCGACGATCAGCACGATTAAACGTACCAAAGTGTATTGAGCGACAACCAGCACATCCAGCTACCGACATAGCAACAATTAGCGACAAGCCTATCACCGCTTCGAAACGACAAGGAACGTGCGACGCATGAATATTCACCAGCTCAAATTGGAGATCTGCGACATCGGTCAGCGGATCTACAACAAAGGCTTTGCCGCCGGCAACGACGGCAACATCAGCTATCGCCTCGGCGAAAACCAGGTGCTTTGCACGCCGACGATGATTTCCAAGGGATTCATGAAGCCCGACGACCTGTGCGTTGTGGATATGGAGGGCAATCAGCTTTCTGGCCGGCGGAAGCGCACCAGCGAGATCCTACTGCACCTGGCGATCATGAAGGAACGGCCCGACGTCAAGAGCGTGGTCCACTGCCACCCGCCGCACGCAACGGCGTTTGCCGTGGCCCGCGAGCCGATTCCGCAGTGCGTGCTGCCGGAAGTTGAGGTGTTCTTGGGCGACGTGCCGATTACGAAGTACGAAACCCCCGGTGCACAGGCGTTTGCCGACACGGTGCTGCCGTTCGTAAAAAAGTGCAACGTCATCGTCCTGGCCAACCACGGTACGGTCAGCTTCGGCGAGACGGTCGAGAAGGCCTACTGGTGGACTGAGATTCTTGACGCATACTGCCGCATCCTGATGATGGCCCGCGACCTGGGCAAGATTAATTACTTCAGCGAAGAGAAGGAACGCGAGCTGCTCGACCTGAAGACTCGGCTCGGCTTCGGCGATCCGCGGCTGAACAAGGAAATGGAGAATTGCGACATTTGTGCCAACGATGTGTTCCGCGATAGTTGGCGCGCCTCGGGAGTGGAACGGCGGGCGTTCGAGCCGCCCCCCTCGATGCGTCCGGCGACCGGCAAGCGAGCGGCTTCGGGCAACTCCGCCGGTGCCGGCAACGTCGACCAAGAAGCGCTGATCCAAACCATTACCGAGCGGGTGATGGCCGCGCTGGCCAGCAAGTAGCTCCGCAATCCTCGCATTACGAGACACCATGAAAGTCAGCATCATTGGCGGTGGCGGGCTGGTCGGGTCGTGTACCGCGTTCGCTTTGCAAACCGGCCGCGTCGTGCGCGAGATTGCGCTGTTGGATGCCAACGCGGAAATGGCCGGTGGCCAGGCCCTCGATCTGTTGCACGGGGCGAGCTTGACGGCCGACCAGGCGATCTGCGCCGGCGGGTACGAGCACGTGCCCACCAGCGACTTGATCTGCATCACCGCCGGACTGCGCCGCAAGCCGGACGAAAGCCGGCTGGATTTGATCAACCGCAATGTCGACCTGTTCTTGAGCATTCTGGCCGAAGTACGCCGCGCCGGGCACAAACCGGATGCCACCGTGCTGGTGGTATCCAACCCGGTCGACGTGCTGACGTTTCTGGCCGCCAGTGCGCTGGACCTGCCGCAAGGGCACGTCCTGGGCCTGGGCACGCAGTTGGATACCGTTCGGTTTCGCTCGTTGATTGCCGAACGGCTGTCGGTCGGGCCGACGCAGGTCAAAGCCTTGATCCTGGGCGAACACGGCGACAGCATGGTGCCCATCTGGTCGAGCGCCACGGCCGCCGGTTTGGCGCTCGAGAAGTTTCCCGGATGGACGCCGCATTTGGCGAACGAACTGTTTACCCGAACCAAAGGCTCAGGCGCCGAAGTGATCAAGCAGAAAGGCGGCGCGGGCTTTGCCGTTGGCTTGGCCATCCAGGAAGTGATCGAGGCCATCGCGTTGGACCGCCGCGCGATCCTTCCGGTGTCGTCCGTGCAGCGCGGCTGTTATGGGATTCGCGACGTAGCTCTTTCCGTGCCGACGGTCGTCGGCGCCGGCGGCGTGTGCGACACGCTCGAGATCGAACTGTGGCCCAAGGAAGCCCAAGCGCTGCGCAAAAGCGGGCAGACGCTTCGCCAGACGATCGACACTGTGCTCGACCGATTGCAGAAGGTAGGCTAGCCCCAGTCCATGCAAAAATCACTCGACCGAAAACTGGCCGCCATCCATGCCGATCCGTCCGGCGCGAAGGACTTCATCTTGGCCGACGCCAAGGACGCCGACATGGCGTTCGGCATTGGCGCGCCGGGGCGCTCTCCGGAAATGCACGCCGGCGAAGTCCGCATGCGCACGCTCGCCGAGTATCGAGACAACATCCGGCAGATCGCCCGGCAGGGGTTGGTGGATATCATGCTGATGTCGGCCAGCGGCAACGACGCGTTGACGATCGGCGAGCGACTGTTCGAGAACAGCCACGTCACGCCGGCGGCGCGGGCCAACGACGCCAGCGACATCTTTGCCGTGCGGCACGGTCGCTACGTCGGCGAGCCGGCCCGGCCGTTTCGCACCGCGTCGCTCGACCACATTCAGTGCGGACACGTCGACTGTTCGGCGGACGAGCGCGGCCGCGGCGCCAACCTGGGACTGTACAGCGTCACGTTCAACAACCGGCTGGACGACGATCTGGCCGTGCTGGAACAGTATCGGACGTTTCGCGAAGAGGCGGAGCGGAAATGGTTCCGGCATTTCTTGGAAGTGTTCGATCCCAACTCGCCACACGACCTGACCGACGAGCAAACGCCGCAATTCATCAACGACTGCATCGCGCGAACACTAGCCGGCGTGGCCGAAGCGGGCCGGCCGGTGTTCTTGAAGATTGTCTACCACGGCCCGCGAGCGATGGAAGAACTAGTCGCCTACGACCCGCACCTGGTCGTCGGCATCTTGGGCGGCAGCGCCGGCACGACGTACGACGCGTTCAAGCTGATCGCCGAAGCACGCAAGTATGGGGCCCGCGCGGCGCTGTTCGGCCGCAAGATCAACAACGCGGAGTGCCAACTCGCGTTCGTCGAGTTCCTGCGGCGCATCGTCGACGACGAGATTACGCCGGAAGAAGCCGTGAGGGCGTACCACGCCGTGCTCAACCGGCTCGGCATTGCGCCGCAGCGCAATCTGGCGGACGACATGCAACTGCAGTCCGGCGTGATGAGCTACCGCAATGCGTCCAGCGGGCAAGTGCCAAGTGGCATTCCGCGAGGCAATTCTTCGGCCGCTGCGCCATCAAGCAAGCCTACGGAAAAACCCGACTGCGGATGCGGCGGCACCGATCCGAAGCAGTGCCATTGCCATGCTGGCCCGAAGGACTCGACCGGGGTCGCGCCGCCTGCGGCCGCCAATTCCTCCGCGGCAACGGACGGACAGCCGGACTTTTCACGGATGAGCGTCGCCGAGAAACTGGCGTACAACCAGGCGCGTCGCAACCGGATCTTCGGCTAACGCCCCGCGATCGGCGGCCGATCGGCGCTGTGACCACGAAACGCGTCCGGGCGCACCTTATTGCCAGCCACCGGTCTGCGCAAGCTCGCGCAAATGGGCCAGAGCGTCTTCCACATCGGGAACGTCTGCGCCGCGTTGGCGGCCGCGACGGTCGCAGTCGCACAGTAGCATCAGATTGTCGAAGTCCTCGTGCGATTCTAAGCGGCGGCGTGCCCGAACGCCGATCGTTCCGTCGCGCAGTGCGCCGGCCTCCATATGATGGGCGATGAGCCAGCTTGTACGCTCCGTCACGTGCCCCGCCAGCGCTTCGATGCCGGCAGCGACGTGATCGCGCGGATCGATTGCCTTGCCTACGTCGTGCAGCAAGGCGGCCAACTGAAACTCCTCGTCGTAGGGCAGCGCGTCGCGGGCCAGATCGAAGACTTGCAGACTGTGGTACAGTGCGTCGCCTTCGGGGTGGAACTCGGGATTTTGCTTTACGGTCTCCAGCGGCACCAGCAGCATGTGGTAGATCTGGAACCGGTCCACCCGCGCCTCGGCTTCGACGACCGCGTCTTCCAGGTGCATGTCGGGATACGTTTCGGTGAGCATCTGCTCGAGCTCGGCGATGCTCGCCCGTTCGATTGCCTTGCCAGTGATCGAGCTCTTGAAGACGTAGTGTGCCTGGTCGCTGGCATAGACCGTGATCTCGATCGGGAAGCGATCTGCCACGTGAACGTGCGTAAACACGCGCTCAACGCCGTGCTTGCGGACGCGTTTGTGCTCGACGTCGAAGACCAGACCTTCGGCTTCGAGCGCTCCAGTGACCCCTTCCAGGTTGTCGGCAAAGACATGCAGGTCGATATCCGAACCAGTGCGAACGTGGCCGGTGAGCGTGCTGCCGATCAGGCGCGGACGGAAGGCACGCAAAAAACGCATGACGCGCAGGGCCTCGACGCGCATCTCGCGCAAGCCGGCAGTGCGGCGGCTGCCTTCGTGGATGCGGGCCAGCGACTGGATTTCGTCGCGGATTTCCCGATTGGTCGGCAGATCCCGCGGCTTGACCCAACCGCGGCAAAAGCGGCGGGCCGCTTTGAGCTTCGCCCGATAGTACTCCGACTCTTGCCGGACGTACATCAGTCGGGCCGCTTCGTGCGTGATTTGCCGCCGCAACTTGTCGTTGCTCATCGCCGTGCTGCGCCGAGACGAACCCCATCGATGCGGCGCGGGGGAAGTGTTTGGCTGTTCAAGTATAGAAAGGCGGCTGCTGGGGCGGCAACCGCAGTCGCGCGTGGACGCGTGCGTATTGCAATAACCGGTCCAGGTCGCCGTGAGCCGTTGCCAATTCAGCACGGCACCGTTGTCGGCGACCCATCAGTCGCCCCGCAACACCCAATCGCAGGCATTAAGCCAGAACCGGCTGTACTGTTCCCAATAGACGAAGTTGCAGCCCCAGTGCGGCGCGGGGTCGGACGTGTAGGCCAGCACGCGACCTTTGCCAAACGTGCCGACCGCGGCCAGCGGGTCTCCCGTACCCTGCCAACGGGCAACAACCGTACAACCGTCGCGCGGCCGGACGATGTTGTAGCCCAGCACGAGCGGCATCTGCCGAATGTCGAGCCCGGCCAACAACCGATGATCCTCGAGGACCGGCTCGGCTGAGTATCCCTCGGTGCTCTCCCGAAGATCTTCGACGTCAAGGCACTCGACCGGCAAGATCTCCTTGAGTCCGGTGCGCCCCCATCCGCCCTTGCCGCACTCGCCGTTGAAGCTGAGCCAGCCCCCCAGAAACATCATCCCCTTGCCGGCGCGGACCGCTTCGACCGTGAGCCGCACCCGATCCGGAAAGCTGAGCACGCTGTTGCCGAACTTGGCCCGATCGAAGAACAACGGAGCCAACTGAAAGTTCTTCGACTCGACATCGGAGAAGATCAGCAGGTCGTAGTCGTCCAATACGCGCTCGTACTGGCCCGGTCCGAGCTTGTAGAACTCCCAGCTCGGAACGCTGTCGACTTGATGTTCGCCCGAGGACTCGAGCGCATCCTTGAGCCAAGTGCCATAGTTGAAGATCTCGGTACCCTTCCAGGTGTAGTTGAAGGGTGTTTCGGCGAATAGCGGCCCCATCAACACCGCCCAATCGCCGACATAGTAGACTTTGGCCATGGTACTCCTCGATCCGCGGTGGGACGCCGCACCGTGGCTACGGCCCACGTCGCTAATCGCGCGGCGATACGGCGCGCGAACGAACCACGGCCGACCCGGCAGGCCCGACTTCGACCACAACGCCGGGTCGCTTCATGCGGCGACGATCGCGCGGGCCAATCGGCCTATTTCCCTTCCTCGCCCGGATGGTAGCTCCGCTTGGCGTGGGCGAGCACGTCGTCCCAGTGGAACCACGCCGGCTTGAACTCGCGTTTTGAGTAAAGTTCGGCCTGGTCCATGAAGTGGGGCGACTCGGGATCCGCGCTTTCGCCGAATTGCAGCAGCGTGGCCGCCTGCACCTTGTCGCCGAACTCGTATACGCCGACGAACGAATGGCCGACGACGCCGTACTGCTTCTTGTGTTTGGCGGTGGGCGGCGCGTAATAGGTGTTAAACACGATGCCCAGCGGGCCGGGCGCGCCGGCACACGGCAGACTCGGAAGATCGTCAGAAAACGGGATCTTGGCAAAGTCCGAATAGTTGGCATGCCGCTGGATGCGGCTCACGTCGCCCCAGGGCACGCGCCAATCGCCATAGAAGGCCTTTAGCTTACCCGCCGCGGTAACCAGCGCCTCGAACTTCTTGTCTGGATCGTCAACGAACTGTTGCTTAAGTGTCTCGACCGGATAGCCGCGGCCGTACAGCTCTTCGTACCAAAGGTAGCAGAGCGTCGTCTGCGTGGAGTCGATCGCCGAGCGGCAGTCCCAATCGCAGAGATGATCCATAAATGGCTTGCAGCGAGCGGCCAGAGTAGGATCGGTTTGCTCGAGTTCCTCCAACTCTCGCTTGAACGGCGGCAGGTTCACCAACGGCCAATAGAGCGTGGTGTCGAAGGCCGCTTTCTTCCAATCGTCGAACGTGATGTCGTGCATCTCGCGAAGCAACATCCGCGAGACCTTCGCCCGTCGCTTGTCGTCAAAACGGTCTTCGGCCATGTACGCCGGAAAATCGCCCACCGCCGGGTTGCCGACGTCGGTGGTCGTGAAGGGCGAGGTGTTGCAGTTCTGCAAGTAACCCGAGGGAGGATTGAGGATCTGCGGCAGTTCGTCGAACGCGTGCAGCCCTTGCCAGTCGGTCTTGGGGTTCGAGCCGTCGACCGGCTTGGTCCAGTCGAAACTGGGATCGCGTCGCGGCACGGCACCGTTGTAGACATAGAAAATGTTGCCGTCGCGGTCGGCGTAGCACGTGTTGAACATCTGCAAGTTCAACTCGGCCATCGCGGCGCGCCACTCGTCGAAGTTCTTGGCCTTGGTCATCCGCAGCGCCTGACGCAGCCGACTGCCCTCGGCCAACCGGGCGATACGCACCGACAAGTAGCGTCCATCGTCGGCCTGGCCGACAATAGGACCGTGATGGGTCTTGCGGAGCGTGTAGGTCTTTTCGTCGAACCCGTCGCCGTTCGGTATCTCCACCGTGGTTTTCCATTCCCGGGCTTTGCGCTATCCGTGGCCGCTTTTGTATTTTAGGGCGGCTTCCTTATCGTCGAACGTTTCAAGCCACACGTCGGCCACGTCCGGATTGTTTACCGTGTGCGACCAGCCGAGATGTTCGTTGTGGCCGATGGTCGGCAGTGGCCCGCCAAAGAAACACGCGCCGGAAAAGTTCAGGCCTTCGCCGCTTTTGACGTGCCCTTCATAGAACTGGCCGTAGCCGAACCAGGGCTGATGCGGGTTGGCGAACAGCATCGCGTTGTCCGACTTCGTTCGGCTTGGGGCAATGGCCCAGGTGTTCGAGCCGATCGCCGCTTGAAAACCCTCGGCCACCTTGTCGATCTGGCCGCGCGGCGCGTGCGACTTGCCAAACAAGAACGACAGGAGCACGTTGCGCTCGTAGGCCAACATGTTCCACGGCTCGAAGTGCGTGATCAGCCGCGGCTTTACTTCGGGGTGCGACGCCAGGTAGTGATTCAAGCCGGCCGTGTATGCAGCAGCGATGGCTTGCAGCTCGGGCTCGATCTTCGGAAAGTCGGCCTTCGCGCCCTCGGGTATCTGAAACGAACGCGTCAGCAGATCAGAATTCACACCATCGGGACCGATCAATTCCGCGTGACGTCCTAGCGCGGCGGCGTAGGTGTCCTCGATTTGCCAAAAGTAGTCCTCGGCCTGAGCGTAGGCGAATCCGAACGCGACGCTGGCGTCGGTCGGCCCTTCGATGTGCGGCACGCCCCACTCGTCGCGATGAATGGTGACCTGCGCGGCCATCTTCTTCGCGTCGACAGCTTCTTCGGCAACGGCGACCGGCGCGACGCGCCAACAGGTGACCAATAAGACTCCGGCAACAATCCAACCGAGGTTAAGGGAACGATGGCGCCGCATGACTCGCACTCCTGTGGACGAGGGGATCGATTCGTGTGGTAGACGTGCTTCAAGCCTCGCCCGAAGCCGCCAACCATTGGCTAATTCGCCGTTACCGATTTTCTGTTAGCTTGCCATGCCCGATAGCACATTGCAAGAAGCACCCGAGCAGGTGGCAATTTGCCGGGTGGCGGACGTGCCGAGCGCAACGTTGCTTGCAGTGAGGCGCGGCGTACTGTCCCGCAACATCGTCGCGGTTTCCCTGGCCGACCACAACCGGGCTATGAGTCACGTGCCGCGCCTACTCTCGCCGCGTACCGACGCACCACAGGTGCTCATCCGTACGGATAAAGATCTGTCCATCGGAAATGACGATCGAGGCGTTGGTGTGCTCACCCAGCGATTTGGTGCCCAGCAGTTCGAATTGCGGCGAAGCGCGCAGAATGAACGTGTCGCCGGCTTGATTGAGCATGTACAGCCGTTCGTCGGCTGTCAGAATCATCGACGACCAGGTCGCGTTGTTGTCGGTGCTGGACTTCAATCGTTCCTGCCAGACCGGATCGCCTGTGTCGAGATCCTGACACTCGGCCACGCCTTGCATGTCGTTGACGTAGATGTGGCCCTGATGGATTACGCCCGAACCAAGACGAAGCTTGCTCTTGGGCTGGTGCCAGAGCCGCATCGTTTCGGTCACGTCGCCACTGCCACCAGGCCGAACGGCCAGGCACGCCCGATGATAACCGCCCAGCGCAACCAACACGCCATCGCCCCACATCGGCGACGTGTAGACTAGCGAGCCCAAGCCGTCGCAATACCAGAGTTGACGACCGGTTAGTGGGTTGAGCGCGATGACCCGTTCGTGCAAGGTCAGGATCAATTCGTCGCGGCCGGCCGTGTGGATCACCAGGGGAGTGCTCCACGATCCGCGCAATTCCGCGTTGCGCTGATCGGGTGTCTTTTCATCGTTGGGCGTATCGTCGGTCTGGGGAGCCGGCAGGTCGAATTGCCAAACCAACTGGCCCGTTTTCTTGTTGACGGCCTCGACAAACTCGCGCGTTCCGGGCCCGAAGCTCAGGATGCACAAGTCGCCGTGCAGAATGGGCGACGCGGCATAGCCCCATTCATGCTCCTGAATGCCCATGTCACGACGCCACAGCTCCTTGCCATCGAAGTCGTAGCAGAACATCCCGGCCGAGCCAAACCAGGCAATGATGCGCTCGCCGTCGGTCACTGGCGAGGCGGAACAGAACGGATTGGTCTGATGGGTCGGCTCCTTGGCCGTGTACACTGTGCCGACTTGCCAGAGCAGTTCGCCGCCGGCCCTATCGAAGCACATCAGCGTACGCCGCTGCTCGTTCTCGACGGCCTGTGTGAGAAACACACGGTCATCCCAAACGATCGGGGTCGAATTGCCTCGCTCAGGCAGCTTCGCTTTCCAGGCGATGTTCTCCGTGGGGCTCCAATGGAGCGGAAGGCCCGTTTCGCCCGAGATGCCCGTGTTGTTCGGCCCGCGCCAATTGGGCCAGTTCTCGGCCAGCGCCATGCCGCCCGCGCACCATACGCCGGCGAACACCAGCGTCATCCAACGAATCGACCAATGGCAAGCCACGGCGAAAAAGCCTCGCAAAATACGAAGTTCGACGCGAACACTGCATCGAATCTGCAATCGATTCGGGCGATTGTCGCGCGGCTCTATCGCCAGCGCCGACATGCGTCCGCATCCACTTGACATATTCTGCGCGATGGCCGCATGATTGTCGAATCGCACCGCTAGATTCGGCCATGCGTTTTGCGTCGCGGCGAGGGTCGACTGTGCGTTTGATGCAGTTTACCGGCCGGCGATGTTCCGTGGTCGACGAGATGACTCAAGAAGGGCCGATTGGCCGGCTGCGCCCGACAGTAGTTGGACATGCAAGCACAACAAGGCGATCTGGTTGGCGGAATCGAAGCGGGCGGGACAAAGTTCGTTTGCGCTGTCGGAACCGGTCCCGACGACATCCGTGCCGAAACACGCATCACGACGTCCAAGCCGGACGAAACGATTGCCCATGCGGTGGACTTCTTGCGCACCGAACAAGCGCGGCACGGACCGCTGGCCGCGGTGGGTATCGCCTCGTTCGGCCCGATCGATCCGGATCCCGCCTCTGTGTCGTTCGGGCACATCACGTCCACGCCCAAACCGGGGTGGAGCAACACGGATCTTGTCGGGCCGGTGCGCCAGGCACTCAACGTACCGGTCGGCTTCGACACCGACGTCAACGTCGCGGCACTCGGCGAACAACACTGGGGTGCCGGACAAGGACTCGACGATCTTGCTTATCTGACGATCGGCACGGGAATCGGCGGAGGAGGAATCGTGGGCGGTCAACTGATGCACGGGCTGATCCATCCGGAGATGGGCCACATGCGCATCCCCCACGATCTGCAAGCCGACCCGTATCCCGGTCACTGTCCCTTTCACGGTGACTGCCTGGAGGGACTGGCCTGTGGCCCGGCGATCAGCGACCGCTGGAAACAGCCAGCCGACTCACTTCCGGTGGATCATCCGGCCTGGCCGCTGGAAGCGCATTATCTGGCGTTGGCATTGGTCAACGTGATTTGCACGCTCTCGCCGCGACGCATCGTGTTGGGCGGCGGCGTGATGGCCAACCAACAGCTTTATCCGCTGGTGCGAAGCAAGGTGCAGTCGTTACTGAACCGCTATGTCCAGTCGCCCGCGATACTGGACGACGTCGAGCAGTACATTGTCGCCCCGGCGCTGGGCAACCGCTCGGGCGTGTTGGGCGCGTTCGCGCTGGCACAGCGTCTGGTCAGACCGAAAACTTGATGCCCTGCGCCAGTGGCAGTTCGGACGAGTAATTGATCGTATTGGTCGCGCGACGCATGTAGTTTTTCCATGCGTCGGAACCCGACTCGCGTCCGCCGCCGGTGTCTTTTTCACCGCCGAACGCGCCTCCGATTTCTGCGCCGCTGGTGCCGATGTTTACGTTGGCGATACCGCAATCGGACCCGACGGGCGAGCAGAAAATCTCGGCCTCGCGCACGTCGCTGGTGAAGATGGCCGAGGCAAGTCCCTGCGGGACGCCGTTGTGGATCGCGATAGCCTCGTCAAGCGTGTCGTACCGCATGACGTACAGAATCGGCGCAAACGTTTCGTGTTGCACGATCGGGGCATCAGGGCCGATTTCGACAATCGCCGGACGGACGTACGCACCACCCGACGGGACGCCCTCGGTTACCGGATCGCCGCCGTGTACGATGCCGCCTTGCTGACGGGCCGCATCGAGTGCCGCGGCCATTTGTTGCGCAGCATCTTGATCGATCAAAGGGCCGACCAACGTGCCCGACTCCAAGGGATCGCCGATTGGCAGTTGTTCGTACGCGGTCCGGAGCCTGGACAGCATGTCGTCCGCCACGGAGTGATGGACAATCAGCCGGCGGAGCGTCGTGCAGCGCTGTCCGCACGTTCCCGCCGCCGCGAAGACGATCGCCCGCAGGGCCAGCTCCATGTCGGCCGACGGCGCCACAATCGCGCCGTTGTTGCCGCCCAACTCCAAGAGCGAACGCCCCAGCCGGGCTGCAACCGTCTCTGCCACCGCGCGGCCCATCGGTACCGATCCAGTAGCCGAAACCAACGGCAAGGCTGGCGACGCGGCGATCGCTTGACCGGCATCCGCGCCGCCGATCACAAGATTCAAGACTCCGTCCGGCACGTCGGCCATCTCCACCAAAACGTCGGCGGCTATTCGCTGGCATGCCATCGCGCACAGCGGCGTCTTTTCCGATGGTTTCCAAACGATGCTGTCGCCGCAGACCAGCGCGATCATGGCATTCCAGGCCCAAACCGCGACCGGAAAGTTGAACGCTGTGATTACGCCGACCGGCCCAAGCGGATGCCACTGTTCGGCCAGGCGATGTGCGGGTCGCTCGCTGGCAATCGTCAGTCCGTAAAGTTGCCGACTCAGACCAACAGCAAAGTCACAGATGTCGATCATCTCCTGGACTTCGCCGCGCGACTCTTCAAGAATCTTGCCGCACTCAAGCGTGACCAGTTGTGCCAGATCTTCCTTACGTTCACGCAGGCGCTGGCCGATGCGGCGTACGGCCTCACCGCGCAGGGGCGCCGGGACCGCGCGCCACCGTAGGAACGCTTGGCTCGCCGAATCGATGGCTCGGGCCACATCATCGGGCGTTGCCGCGGGAAATGTGGCCAGTTCGGCTGCGTCAATCGGCGATTGTACGGACAGCGTCTTGCCCTGGCCGGCGAGCCACTGCGCGCCAGTGGCCACGGCAGCCGGTTCGGCAACGTGGAGCCGATCGAGAACGTCACGCACTTCGGTCTTCATGGTCGCCCTCCGCGACACCCGTCATGCCGCCAAAGCGGCTGCTGATCTTCGAACCGCGGCAATGTTCGCCGAAGCGGTTCTTGAGAAAGTCCTTCAGCCTCACCTGTTCCTGGCGCACCAGGCCCGTGCCGCTCAGCTTTCCGGCAAAGTAGAGATCGACCACCGCGCACATGCCGGACGCGGTGGTCAGTTGGATCGCGCTCCAGGCTTCGCCGTCGATCATTTGCCCGTAGATCTTTCGAGCGTCACTCAGTTGGGCGAATTGCCCGTTGCGCTGGCCGGAAACCGTACAGAACACGACGGCCACGTCTTGCACGGTGATTGGCACAGCATGTTCGAGGATGTCTTTCAGCAAGTCGCGTCGCTCGTACAGTCGCAGTCCACGCGTCAGAAAGTACATCAGATCACGGTGCCCAGGGTAGCGAATCGTCTTGTAATTCAGTTCACGCACGCGGCCTTCGAGTGAATCGCACAGCGACCCCAATCCGCCCGAGGTGTTGAATGCCTCGTAGCGGACGCCGTCGAGCGAGAAATGTTCGTTTCCCTCAAGCGGCAACACGTCGATCCGTTGGCTTTCGTGAATTGCCTCGCACGGATTGCAATACTCGTTGATCAGCCCGTCGGTCGACCAGGTCAGGTTGTACATCAGCGGGTTCGACGGAAACTGCGGTAGCGCGCCGACCCGCATGAAGACCGAGTCCAGCGTGTCAAATTGTTCGGTGAGATATTGGGCGACGATCGAGACGAAGCCAGGCGCCAACCCGCACTGCGGCATGAAGATCTGTCCCGGAATCGCTGTGGAAGCGACCTGCGACACGCACTGCGTCGTGGCGATGTCTTCGGTCAGGTCGAAGTAGCTGACACCGGCTTCCAGTGCGGCCTTGGCCACGGTCGGATTATGGTGAAAGCTCAGCGCTGAAATCACTGCCGCCCGGCCCTGCAGCGCGACGGCAATTTCCGCCGCGGACGTGGCGTCGATCCGTGCGGTTTTCACGCGGCTTTGCGCGCCAATCCGCTCGAGCGACGCTTCGTCGGCGTCTCCGACCAGCACGTCGTATTCGCCGCTGCCTGCCAGCAGCTTGGCGATCATGCGGCCGATCTTTCCGGCACCCAATAGCAGCACCTTGCGCATGATGCTCTCGCGAAGACGGACGTGGGAACAAGACGGTATGTGACCACTCAGTTCAATCGAGCCGAACGGGCCGACTGAGAATTATACGTCACGGACCCGCAATTGGGTTTTGCGGGGTTGGGGCGACTGTGGCGGTTACACAGGGGTGCGAAGTAAGTGGGCATGATGTTCCATGCCGCCGATCGCACACTTGGTAGCAGATGCCGACCCATGCCGCGACAAACGAAACTCGCCTTGCCTGGCGGACGTAGGCAGGCAACCATTGTGCAAGCGCCTTGGACGCCAAATGATTTGGGAGCCGAACACATGTCACGCTACGTCGTCGGACTTTCATTGCTGGCCATTGCTTGGCTCTTCGTGCCAATTAGCAGCGCAACAGAGCGCGTCTCGCCGCGCACTGGGCAGGTCGAGTTCCACGTTGGGCCCGACGAAGAAGGCGTGCCGGAGCGGTTTCGCCTGCCGCCCCATAAGTTCACATTCGAAGAGGTCCCACTGCGCACATCGTCCCGCGCGATTCGGCTCTCGAAAGTAACGTTTCCCTCGCCAGTGGTCACGCCACACGCGAACAACAACACGGTTCACTGCGAGTATTTTGTCCCGCGGGAAAACGACTCGGCCGCCACGGGCTCGCGCGAAAACACGGCCCAAGCTAACGCGACGCGCCGTCCCGCGGTGATCGTGCTTCACATCCTGGGCGGCGACTTCGATCTGTCGCGGTTGTTTTGTCGCGCCCTGGCGTCGCGCGGCGTGGCGGCGTTGTTCCTAAAACTGCCGTACTACGGCGAACGGCGCCAACCCGGCGAACCGGCACGGATGGTTTCGGTCGACGTCGAAGAAACCGTTCGCGGAATGACTCAGGCCGTGCTCGATTGTCGTCAGGCCGCGGCCTGGCTCGCGGCACAAGACGACGTCGACGCCGAGCAATTGGGCATCATGGGCATCAGCCTGGGCGGAATCACCAGCGCGCTGGCGGCCGGCATCGAACCGCGATTCAGCAAGGTCTGCTTGATACTCGCGGGCGGGGACATGGGAGAAGTGGCGTGGACCTCCGAAGAACTAGCGCCGCTGCGTAAGGCGTGGCTCGCAGCGGGTCGGAGCAAGGAAGAACTGTTCGCGGCGTTTCGACCGATCGACCCGATTACCTACGCGCGACCGATGCCCGGTCGGCGGATTCTGATGCTTAACGCGCGGAACGACAAAGTCGTGCCGCCGGCGTGCAGCGAGGCACTCTGGAAGGCGCTGGGCGAGCCGCGGATCATTTGGTGGGATGCCGGACACTACAGTGCAATGCGCTACATCTTCGACGGCGTGTCGCTGGCCGTCGACTTCTTCCAGCCCGACGCACCGATCGATCAGAGCACGGCAAAATAGTTCTCGACGGCGAAGTCCATCGAGTCATTCGTCAGCTCCATCTCGACTTTCTCGTACAGGCACATGTTGCGCACCTGCATCAAAAGATCGCGCGGATGGCAGCAACGCATCGGCCGGTTGACCGGCTTGTAGTGTGTCTCGACAAGGTAGGTAATGACCTCGTCGTCGTACTCCAGGCCGAATTTGGGTGCCATCAGCCGAAACAGGTCGCGAAACTCCTCTTCGGTTGGATCGGTCACTTCGATCTTGTAGGGGATTCGGCGCAGAAACGCGTCGTCCACCAGATCACGCGGTTCGAGGTTGGTCGAGAAGATCACCAGTTGATCGAACGGCACTTCAAGCTTTTTGCCATTGGCGAGGTTGAGATAGTCGTATCGCTTTTCCAATGGCACAATCCATCGATTCAGCAATTCGTCGGTCGTCATACGCTGGCGGCCAAAGTCGTCGATCACCAGCGTGCCGCAATTACTTTTGAGCTGCATCGGGGCCTCACTGATTCCAGTCGACGTGTTGAGCGTGACTTCGAGGTTGGCCATCGTCAATTCACCACCGACCACGACGGTTGGACGCCGAATTCGGATCCATCGCCGATCGATCGCGTTTTGGTTCAACAGCCCGTCGCCTTCGATCAGAGGAGCCTCGACGTGCGCATTCGGATCGTAAAGGCGGATCACTTCACCATCCACGCCGAGCGCGCGCGGGATCCAAATGTAACGGCCGAACGACTCAGTGACGCGTTCCGCGATGCTCGTCTTTCCGTTACCTGGCGAGCCAAACAGAAACAGACCACGGCCCGAGTTGATCGCCGGGCCGAGGCGGCGGAGCATTTGCGGATTGATCAACAGGTCAGAGAACGCGCGTTTCAGGTCCTCAGTCGACGGGTGCTGTTCGGTTAATGATTGCTGCTTGACCGCGTTGATGTAGTCTTTTAGCGCAACAGGCGCGGCACCGAAGTAGGTGCAGTGATCGGCCAAACGACGAGCCCGTTCGCGGCCGACGTCGGTCAAGTCGTACAGATAGTCGTTCATCGGGGCAGCCCCCTTGTGAACGACAAGCTGATCCGACTTCATTTGACGTAGCAAGTCGTCGATCAGCCCAAACGGCAACTTAATGTGGTCGCTGATCTGGCGGCCGGTCATGTCGCCGCGCGAGAGCAGCAATTTGAGCAGCAATCCTTCGACCGAACTGGACGTAAGGCTGGCCTCGGCAAATGAGCGCGGTTCGATCGGTAAGAACGGGTCGGCTGGATCGGCTTTGGGTGCTAGGAGCAACTCGGCCGACGCATCCGGCGCTGCCTCCGGTTCGGTCATTCCCCGAATCCGGTCGAGCATGTGACCGAGCTTTTCATCCTCGGCCGCGGAGCGTGGCTTTTCCTCGACGGCGGTATGTCGCGGCTGCGAGGCCGCGATGGCTGCCCACGGATCTTCGCCTGTGTTTTCGCCCTGACCCGCCAACCGTGCTAGAAGATCGTCGTTCGAGGTGTCGGCCATCAGTGTTCCCCGCTTTGTATGACTCAGTCGCGGGCGCACGTCGTACGCCGCGTGAGATGACAGCGCATATCAGCCGTTCGATGACGCCGCGGCAGATGCCGGCAAGCTCGATCGCGGCAAATGACAAGACTTACTCAAAACCCTAGAACGCACCTAGCATTGGGTCAAACGCCGTGGCCAGGGTTCACGTCGCGGTGGTTCAGTGGCACGTCGGCCGACTCCGCGCCCCCACGTGCCGGATCCCGCCCCACCCGCAGACAAAACCCATGCTGCCGGGTACAATTTCGCGGATTGGACCGTTTATCGGGCGCGTGGCGCAGCGCCGTCCCACGTTAGAAAGAAGGCAAAAAAGACATGTCCAAACAGCGTTCGGCCGATCCGTTTTCGGCTTGTGAGTCGTTTGACACGGGAAACGGAAAAGCGCGCCTGTACCGGCTGGCCAGCCTGGAGTCTGCGGGCCTGACCAAAATCGCCGAGTTGCCCTACTCGGTACGCATCCTGCTCGAATCGGCGTTGCGTAATTGCGACGGGCAGATCGTACGCGAACAAGACGTCAAGAACCTGGCAGGTTGGAACGCGGCCGCACCGGCCAACGTCGAAATCCCGTTCCACCCCACGCGGGTCCTGCTGCAGGATTTTACCGGAGTGCCGGCCGTCGTTGATCTGGCGGCGATGCGGGCCGCGATGAAACGACTGGGCGGCGATCCCAAGAAGATCAACCCGTTGATTCCGGTCGATCTGGTCATCGATCACTCGGTGCAGGTCGACCAGTTCAATAGCCTTACGGCCTTGGCGGCCAACGTCGACCGAGAGTACGAACGCAACCGCGAGCGATACGAGTTCCTGCGATGGGGCCAAAACGCGTTCGACAACTTTCGTGCCGTGCCGCCGTCGGTCGGGATCGTTCACCAAGTGAACCTGGAGTACTTGGCTAAAGGTGTCTTCTTGCGCGGCGACACCAGTGATCCGGTGGCCGTGCCCGATACGCTGGTCGGAACCGATAGCCATACGACGATGATCAACGGTTTGGGTGTGTTGGGCTGGGGCGTCGGTGGGATCGAAGCCGAAGCCGTAATGCTGGGCCAGCCGCTCTACATGCTGATGCCGCAAGTCGTCGGACTGCGCCTCACCGGACAGCTTCCGCCAGGCGCCACGGCAACGGACCTGGTACTGACGGTCACCCAGTTGTTGCGTGCCGAGGGCGTGGTCGGCAAATTTGTCGAATTCTTGGGTCCGGGCGTCTCCACCATGAAGCTGGCCGATCGGGCCACCATCAGCAACATGGCGCCCGAGTACGGTGCGACGATGGGGTTTTTTCCGGTCGACGACGAGACACTCGATTACTACCGCCGCACCGGCCGCACCGACGCCGAAGTCGAACTCGTCGAACGGTACACGAAAGAGCAGCAGCTATTTCGCACCGACGGCGCCGCGGAGCCGAAGTTTACGAAACTGATTTCGTTCGACATGAGCACCGTCGAGCCGAGTCTGGCCGGACCCAAACGGCCACAGGACCGCGTTCCTCTGGCGGCGATGAAGGCTTCGTTTCGCAAATCGTTGACCGCGCCGGTCGCCGATCGCGGATTCGCGCTGGATGACGCTGGATTGGCACGCACGGCCAACGTGGCTAACAACGGCGACTCGACCACCATCGGCCACGGCGCCGTGGTGATCGCGGCCATAACCAGTTGCACAAACACCAGCAATCCGTCGGTGATGCTCGCGGCCGGCCTGCTGGCCAAGAAAGCCGCCGAGAAGGGACTCAAGCCGAAACCCTACGTGAAGACAAGCCTGGCGCCCGGATCGCGCGTGGTGACCGACTACTTCGCCAAGTCGGGACTCGACAAGGCACTCGAAAAAGTTGGCTTTTTCACGGTTGGCTACGGGTGCACGACCTGCATCGGCAACAGCGGCCCCCTGCCCGATCCGGTTGCCAAGGCGGTGACCGACGGCGACCTGGTCGCCGCAGCCGTCTTAAGCGGCAATCGAAACTTCGAGGGGCGCGTCAATCCGCTGGTGAAAGCGAACTATCTGGCCAGCCCACCGCTGGTCGTCGCCTATGCTCTGGCCGGAACAACCGACATCGACATGCTCAACGAGCCGTTGGGACAAGGTGCAGACGGCCAAGACGTGTACTTGAAGGAGATCTGGCCGACGCCACAGGAGGTACAACAAGCAATCGACGAATCGATCACGCCCGAGATGTTTCGCACGCAGTATGCCGACGTGCTCTCGTCGAACAAGAAGTGGAACGACCTGCCCACCAGCACCGGCGAACTATACGAATGGAGCGCGGCGAGCACCTACATCCAGGAGCCCCCGTTCCTGCAAGATCTGTCCCGCGAACCTGGCGCGATCAAGCCGCTGGCCGGTGCCAGAGCGTTGATTGTCTTGGGCGACTCAGTAACGACCGACCACATTTCACCTGCCGGCTCGATCGCGGTGAAGAGTCCGGCGGGAGAATACTTGGCCAACCAAGGCGTCGATCCGCGCGACTTCAACACCTATGGTGCGCGGCGTGGAAACGACCGAGTGATGACGCGCGGCACGTTCGCCAACATTCGGATCCGCAACCAACTGGCGCCGGGCACCGAAGGCGGCGTGACGCGCCATTTGCCGGACGGCGAGCTGATGCCCGTCTACGACGCGGCCATGAAGTACAAGCAGGAAAGCGTGCCGCTGGTCGTGCTGGCCGGCGCGGAGTATGGGACCGGCAGCAGCCGCGATTGGGCCGCCAAGGGAACATTGCTCTTGGGAGTGCGGGCCGTGATCGCCGCCAGCTACGAGCGAATTCACCGCAGCAACCTGGTCGGCATGGGCGTCCTGCCGCTTGAATTCCCGTCCGGCCAAACCTGGCAGTCCCTTGGGCTGACCGGCGAAGAGACCTACGATATTCCGGAACTCGACGATGAATTGCAGCCCGGCGCGACCCTGGAAGTGATCGCCACGGCCGCCGACGGCTCGCAGAAGCGGTTGGCTTGCTCGGTGCGTATCGACACGCCGGTCGAGATCGAGTACTACCGCAACGGCGGGATCTTGCAGACCGTGCTGCGAAAGCTCTTGGGAGCGTGACCGACCGCGGCGGGCTCGCGTGACGCGGCAAAATCGAGAACGATGCGATTGCGCAACTCGCTGACGGGGCTTATCGATGGGCCACCGGCGGGTCTGGGCCGTCGTCGCTCCAGGGCCGTGGGCGCAACAGGGCCGTGGGTTATTTCTGCGCGGCTAGTTCTTGCTCGACCAGCTCGAGGTTTTCGTGGTAGTGGGCCACGGCCTCGGACGGATTGAGATTGAACAGCGTGCGGCCGTCGGTCCGCCATTGACCACGGTCGACGTGAAACACGGCGGTCGCGCTGCGGAGATTGCCGACCGCTTCGACGTCCTCCATGCCGCCGCCTTCGACCGCCTCGAATCCGACGGTCACGCCGACAAAAGCGCAAATGTCGCCGCTACGCCGGTGCCGGGCATAGACGACATCGTCTTCGAAGTCGCAGCGAACCCATTCCAGCCCGCGCGGTTTTCCGCTTTCGGACGCAAGCCGTACGAAGCGCGCTTCCAGATGCTCGCGTTGGCGATGAAAGCTCTGCCGTGCCAGGCGAAACTGGCGGCGGCGAAATCGGGCCCGGAGCGGTCGCGACAGCGCCACCAGCACGATCGCGAGAATTCCCAGGCCGATCAGTGCTCGCACGAACCATGCAGCCATCACGTGGCCTCCTCAAACGCCGGCCTGCCAGACTCCAGTCGACGCAGTGTATTCTACTCGGTCCGGTTGCGCTGACAAGCAATCGACAAAAAGTGCGGGTATGCCCGATTCAATCGCACGCGGAGCCGCGGAACGAACGCGACCAATTTGTATCTCAACGGCACCAGCGCAACGCTCGGGGTTTGCCCGAGGGACTTCCGCATTGCCGGCGGTCTGCTATCATGGCGGCCCGTCGCGGCCCGTGCCGCCACAGCCCAATTGTCGTCGGCGTATAAAGCCTCGAGAACCCACCATGGAATCCGCGGCATTGCCGCTCTCCACGATCAAAGACCGCCGATGCCGCCGCTGGGTGCCCACATGTCGATCGCCGGCGGCTACTACAAGGCGGTCGAAGCCGCTGCGCACTATGGCATGGACACCGTCCAGTTGTTCACCAAGAACAACAATCAGTGGCGTGCCAAAGAGCTGACCGACGAAGACGCGGCCTTGTTTCGCTCGGCGCTTCGTCGGCTGAAAATCAAATACCCAATCGCGCACGATTCGTATTTGATCAATCTGGCCAGCCCCAATATGGAATTGTGGAACAAGTCGGTCGACGCGCTGAAGGTCGAATTGCTCCGCGCGGAGAAGCTGGGCATTCGCTACGTCGTGGCACACCCGGGCGCGTTTGTCGACAGTTCCGAAACGCGGGGCATCGCGCGGATTGGCAAAGCGCTGAACCAGATTCATCGCGACCTGTCCGACGTTAAGGCGCGGATCCTGTTGGAGAATACGGCCGGACAAGGCACGAACCTTGGCTGGAGGCTCGAGCATCTAAGGGCAATGATCGACAAGGTGAACGACCCGAAGCGTGTCGGCGTCTGCATCGACACCTGCCATCTGTTCGCGGCCGGCTACCCGATGCGGTCCCGCGAAGAATACGAAGAAACCATCGGCCAGATCGCCACCACCGTCGGGCTTCGCCGGGTGAAGGCGTTTCACCTCAACGACAGCAAGCGGCCGCTCGGATCGCGCGTTGACCGTCACGAGCACATCGGCCGTGGAGAAATCGGACTGGAACCGTTTCGGCACCTGCTCAACGATCCGCGCTTTGCCAAGACACCGATGTACTTGGAAACCGCCAAGGAAGAAATCGATGGCGAGGAAATGGACGCGGTCAACCTGCGCGTCTTGCGGAGTTTGGTTGCCGGTTAATTGGACATACTCTGCCGGCAGCCGATGCGCGCTGCGCACGTTAGTGATTCCGTCTCACCCCGGAATTTTCATTCGACGGTGAAAGTCTTCTGCGAAGTGTGGGATCTCGCGGTACGCGCAGTGGAGAGCGATATTCGTGGTCGCCGTTGTGAGCGTCAATCCGCATTGACGAAGAACCATGTTGAGGCTCTTCGACGAATGAATGGAACAGTGGCCGTTGCGCGGCGCTATGTACCACCAATCCATTCCGTAAGCGTCCGGATCGGCCGGGGAGAGCATCGTCGTGAACATCAACAGGCCGCAATCCGCGTCCAAATACCGCGCCATGTCCTGCATCGTTTCCACGGGCTTCGTGACGTGCTCGACAACCTCGAACGATAACACGATGTTGAACGTCCGCTGTGGCCTTGCGGCGAACTCTTCATAAAACGGATCGTACGTCTCGACGTCGGCGAACCCCAAAGCGCGCAGCCGTTCGGCCAGCACCCCGTTGCCGCCGCCGTAGTCGAGTATGCTGACGTCGGTCCGATGATCGCTGAAGCACTCCGCAACGAACCCCGCGTTGTTCGTGGGCCGATTTTCAAGGCAATCAGGATCAACGCACACGTAGCCGTCGTTGTAGATGATTCGCTTCAGATCGTCGTACGTTGCGTTGTCGAAGTACGTGGTGAACAAGAAATGGCACTCGACACACCGATAGTAATGAACCGAGATGCCGCTGGGCGGCAGGACCGTGCCGAGATGTTCGTGGCAATTCTTCGAAAAGTCGCATGAGCCAAACCATTGCGCCCTTGCGCCGCAGCACTTGCACGTCGTCTCGCGCGCCGGAGTGGGTTGCGGTGCCATCGCGTTTTCCTAACGCCGTGCAGGCGGGTACTACTCGGGCGGGATGGGCCGACCGTGGGGATCGACGTTCGGGCTGGCCGTTTCGTCGGCGAGTTGCCGACGCAATGCTTCGTCGGTGAAGTGTTCGAGCTGCTCTGCGTTTTCGTGCAAGTGTGTTCCGCCCACACCGCCAGCCTCGACCAGGTAGCGTTCCCAAAGTCGGTGCGAGCGGATCAGTCGGCGTGCTCGTTGCCGACCCTGGTCGGTCAAGTCATACCCTGCAGTGCCTAACTGCAAGTCGCCGCGTCGGCGCAGCCAGAAAAGCGCGGCTCGGGTGGCGGTCGCGCCGGTTTGCAAGGTGTCGCGCAGTCCGGCGCCGTCGCGTGGAAAGTCGCGCGTTTGGCGTTCCTCAGCTCGAAACAACACGGCCAATAAGTCCTCGGCCAGAATTGACAACGACAATGCCCGTCGCCGCACCCATCGCGCGATTACACCGTATCGCGGCGCGAACAACAAGGCCACGGTGAAGCACGCGCCCGCCGCCACGGCCATCATCCCGGCCGTGGTCGTGCTGTGATAGCCCACGCTCTGCGGGATCACTACGGCGCCGGCATGCCCGAACACGGCCGCGGTTGCTGCCACGAGGGCGCTGATGAGAATCATCACACCGAGCCGGTCCGTACACAGATGCGCGGTCGCGGCAGGGACCACAAACATCGCAACGACGAGGATACTGCCCACGGTTTCGAAGCTGGCCACCGCCGTGACGGCCACCAGCGTCATCAACAGGTAGTGCATGGCGCGGGCATTGATGCCCAACGACATGGCCAGGGCCGGATCGAACGAAGAGATTTTCAGTTCCTTGAAGAAAACGACGACCACGATGAGATTCACCAGCAGTACAACCGAAAGCACGGCCACGACGCGCGGCACCTGCCATCCTGCCACCGAGACCGTATCGAGCGGCGTCAACTCGATGGCCCCGTAAAGAACGCAACCGGGATCCAGATCGACGCGGTCGGCGGCCTGCACGATCACGATTAACCCCAGCGCGAACAGCCCGGTAAACACCACACCCATTGCCGCGCCTTCGTCGACCTTGCCGTACCCGCGAATCCATTCCGACACAAGCGCGGTCAACACTCCCACAGCCGCCGCCCCGAGAAACATTGGAATGCTGTCGCGCGTTCCGGTGAGGAGAAACGCGGCTGCCAACCCAGGCAGCACCGCGTGACTGATCGCGTCACCCAACATGCTCAAACGGCGCAGTACCAGAAAATTACCCAGCAGCGATGCGGCCACGGCGCACAGTATGCCGGCCACAATGATCCAGCCGTCCAGGTTCCAGGTCCAACCGTCAAACATTGCGAGTCACAGCGCGAAAAAAGGGTACGGACGTCAGGCAGATTGTTCCGGGTCGGCCAGGTCATGTGGACTAGGAGCGATGCGTCGGCGGGCTACCTGTTCCTGCACGAGCGACTCCAACTCCGCGATCATGCCGGCATCGAGCACGTGTTCGATCGCGTCGGCGTCGCGATCGACTTGCGAGGGCGCCACGTCCGCATACTTGATCAAGTACAATTCCCATAGGCGGTGATGGTGCACGTCTTTGATCGCCTCGCGACAGCCGGCCGGCGACAATCGCACGGAATCGTCCGAGGCAAGTCGCAGCAGTTCCTGGCGCTCCGCCCGGCGAATGCACGAACGCAACTCCTTGGCGGTCCACGACCGAACCGGCAGCAACTCGTCGAATGGGACCGGCAGCGACTCGTCGCGTTGGTCCGGACGCGGGGGAGTGCCCCGTGCTTCTAGCCGCTCGTACATCGCGCGCAGCAGGTGCTGCCGGCGAACTTTCGACTCCAAGCGCATGCGGCGCACTGCGCGGGCAATCAGTCCCCGGGCCGGAGCGAATAACATGCTCAGCACAAAGACGATCGTGGCCACGACCACGATCATCGCGCCAGATGGCAACCGCGGCAGCAGCGCGCTCATCGCCGCACCGGCAAAACAGCTCGCGGCCCCGATGCCCGCCGCGGCAATCGTCATCACGGCCATCCGCTCGGTCCAAAAGCGCGCGGCACAGGCCGGCACCACCATCAGCGCGATCATCAGGATCAGCCCGACGGCTTGTAGGCCGATGATCATGACCGCGACGACCAATACCATGAGTGCGACATCGAGTGCCACCACCGGATAACCGCGCGACGCTGCAAAGCTCTCGTCGAAGCAAAGCAGCTTGAACTCCTTGAATAACAAGAGGCAGCCGATCGTTACGACTGCTGCCGCCAGGCCGATCAGTTGCGCGTCGAGAGGCACCATCGAGGCGGTCTTGCCGTAGATGAAGCCTTCGAGTCCCGCGGCGTGGCCGGTGCGCATTTGTTGTGCCACGCCCAATACCGCGACGCCGGCCCCGAAAAAAACGCTCAGCACGATCCCCAGGGCCGCGTCTTCCTTGATGCGCGTGGCATTGCGGATGACAAGAATCACTGCTAGTCCGCACAGCGCGCTCAACGTGGCACCCGCCAGCAGCACGGCCAGCGACTTCCCGTCTCCGCCAGTGAGCGTGGCCAGGACAAAGGCCAGACCGATGCCGGGAAGTGTTGCATGGCTCAGCGCATCGCCCATCAACGATCGCTTTCGCAACAGCGTGAAGCTGCCGACGGCCCCCGCCGCAAAGCCCAGCAACGTTGTTCCGGCCAGCACAAGCCGCGTGTTGTAGTCTTCGACGAGCAGAACGCGCCGCCACTGTTCCCACGTGGGCCAGTCGACGGAGCGATCGGTGATCGAACTCGATTCGCCTGCCCGAGCGGACTGGGACGTGACCATCAGTGTAAGCAGTACGAAAAGCGCGGCGATTGCAATCTTAGTCGCCGAACGTTCTTGACTTCGGCTCATCGCGAGCGCTCCGCGCGACGCATCGCTTCGGTCGCCTGATCCAACAACGTCAGCTTGCCGCCATAGGTTTTTTGCAGGTTTTCCTGCGTGAAGGTTGTTTGCGTCGGCCCGACGGCCACGATCCGCATGTTCAGCAAGATAACGTGGTCAAAGTATTCAGCCACGGTTTGCAGGTCGTGATGGATGACCAGGATCGTCTTGCCAGCGTCCTTTAGTTCGGTGAGCACCTGCACGATGACCCGTTCCGTGGCTGCGTCGACCGCGGCAAACGGCTCGTCCATCAGGTATAAGTCAGCATCCTGGGCGAGCGCCCGCGCAAGGAACGTGCGCTGTTGCTGCCCGCCCGAAAGATGGCTGATCTGCCGGTGGGCAAGGTGCGCGATTCCAACGCGCGCAAGCGCATCCATCGCGGTCTTGCGATGTTTACGGGTCACCGGCCAGCACCAGCCGATTTTGCCGTACAGCCCCATCGTCACGACGTCCAAGGCATTGACCGGAAAGTCCCAATCGACGCTTTCGCGCTGTGGCACGTATCCAACGCGGCGGCGATTCTGCTTGTACGGCTTGCCGAAAATGAGTACTCGGCCCGAGGCACGCGGCACCAGATCCATCACGGCCTTGATTAGGGTGCTCTTGCCCGCGCCGTTGGGCCCGACGATAGCCACCAATTGCCCGGCCGGAACATCAACGCTAATGTCCCAGAGCACGGGCCGGCTGTGATAGGCAACCGTTAGATCGTGGATCGACAGCGGATCGGGCATGCGGTCGTTCGTCGATGGCTGCGAGACTTCGCAATCGGCAGTCGTTGTTGGATCTGCGGCCATGTTCTGGTCGGATTCTCCGGATCGTTTAGCAGTCGCACCATCAAGGACTGCCAAGGCGGCCCTGCATGCCGGTCTCGGGTGCATCGCCGCCGAGCGCACGAACGATCCGTGTGATGTTATGGTCAATCATACCCACGTAGGTGCCCTCGTAGGTACCTTCGCGTCCCATCGCGTCCGAAAAAAGTTCGCCGCCAATGACGACTTTGTGGTCGCGCGCGGCGGCACCACGGATGATCGCCTCGATGCTCTTGCGCGGCACGCTGCTTTCAACGAACACGGCCTTCACCTTGTTGTCGACGATCCGGTCGACAAGCTCGTTGATTCGCTGCAATCCGGCCTCGGACTCCGTCGAGATTCCCTGAACGCCTTGCACGTCCAGTCCGAATGCACGGCCCAGATAATTGAACGCGTCGTGTGACGTGATCAACACGCGCTGATCCTCGGGAATTGTTGCCGAGGTGGTCTTAGCATAGGTTTCGAGTGCTAAAAGTTGTTGGCGATATGCTTCGGCATTGGTGGCATAGTCGGCGGCGTGCGCCGGATCGTACGCCTGCAGCGCCGCCAGCACCGCGTCGATCGCCTTCGACCAGATCGCGGGATCCATCCACACGTGCGGGTCGTAGTGCCCGGCAAACTCCTCGGGCTCGAGCAGGTAGCTCTCGTCGATCAGTTCGGTGACCGCAAAAACGGGCTTGTTGCGACCTATCTTCACGAACGTATCGATCATCTTGCCTTCGAGCATCAAACCGGAATAGAACACGACGTCGGCCTGCATGATCGTGTTCACGTCGTCGCGGGTCGCCTTGTACAAGTGCGGGTCCACGCCGGCGCCCATCACTTGGGTGACTTCGACCAGCGGTCCGCCGACGTTGCGCACGATGTCGGCAACCATTCCGACCGTAGCCACGGCCTGCACGGGCGAGCGGCGCTCGCCTGCGGCGCCGCCAATTTTGACGTCGGCGACCGTCCAGTCGGGCGATCGGTTGCAGCCGAACGCCAGCAGCAAACTCAGCAAGGGCAGAAGTAACAGATGCCAGCGCATCTTGGGTGCTCCGGGTATTCAGTATGGAAACAGGCGCCCGGCGGCCCACGACCACAATGGCCAGTGGCCGTATGCCGAATCACCTGACCGTATAATTATGGCTCTTTGGGCTTAAATTTTCCACAGCATAAAATATAATTTTGATCGCCAAAAATCTTCGCCGCGACTCGGTTGTTGCTCGTCGGTGGCGTAGCCGCTCGCAGAGCTGTCCGATTACAACGGCTGGATGATCCGCGCCACGCGCCGAAGTCGCATCGCAACGCGTGGACATTGCTTGCGGCCGAAGTCGGGACGTCACCAGTGTTTCGGCAAAGTTGACAACCCACTATCCACCGGTAAATTTAAGTGACAGCCAAACGGATTCCCCAGGCGGCACTCCTCCGGCGACCGGTTCTCGGCATGGGTCTGACCTACTTCAAGCGATTCCGGATGGAAATCGACCTGGCTGGTCGCAAGCTGGTCTGCCCGGCCACGCCCGCCGGCTATCGCCTGATCGGTTGGGACGATTCCCTGCTAGAAGCGCACGCCGAAGCGAAATTCCACAGCTTCCGCACAGAGATCGATTCCAACGTCTTTCCTTGTCTGGGCGATTGGGCCGGGTGCCATCGGCTGATGCACGAAATCTGTGGCAAGCAAGGGTTCCAGCCGGGTGCCACTTGGCTGGCCGCATATGTCAGCGACTTTCTCGACGCGCCAGAGTATTGCGGCACGATCCAAGGCATTCGCGACTACGCTGGGCTGGGAGCGATCCAGAATCTCGGCGTCACGCCCGAACACCGAGACCGGCAGTTAGGCACATGTCTGTTGATCAAAGCGTTGGAGGGCTTTCAACGGGCCGGACTGCGACGCGCCTTCCTTGAAGTCACGGCTCAGAACGCCAGCGCGATTCGCCTGTATCAGCGGATGGGGTTCCGCAAGGTACGTACGGTCTACAAAGCGGTGGAAGTCGCTTATTCCTGAGCCATCGGCCGCGTCACCCACGTCGCCGCAGACGGCCAAGCCACCGTTCATTCTCGTAACAGGAAGGGCATCCGTGACCGCGCCGATCCAATCACATTGCTATGAAAACGGCTTGGTCCTGGTGGCCGAGCCGATCCTTTCGCTCGAAAGCGCGGCCTTCACGTTCCTTGTCCCGGCAGGCTGCGCCTACGAGGCTCCAGAGAAAGCCGGGCTGGGCGCATTGACCTGTGAATTGAGCCTGCGCGGATCGGGCTCGCGCGACGGTCGCCAGTTCGTCCGTGATCTTGAAAACCTGGGCGTGGAGCGGGGTGAGTCCGTCTCGATCAGCCATACCAGCTTTAGCGGTGCAACGCTGGCGAAGAACCTGTTTGCCGCGCTGGGCATTTTCGCCGACTTGCTGCGGCGGCCACACTTCCCTGCAGAACAACTTGAACCGTCCCGCGCCGTGGCGTTGCAGGAGCTGCGCGCCATCGAGGACGAGCCCGGCCAAAAGGTCATGCTCGAACTGCGCCGCCATCAATATCCCGATCCATGGGGGCGTTCGAGCTACGGCAACTTTAAAACGCTCGAAGGGCTGAAGCTCGATGACGTGCGCGGCCATTTCCAGCGCCACTTTCGCCCCAACGGCACCATCGTGGGCGTGGCCGGTAACTTCGACTGGCACCAGCTAAAGGACCGCATGGGCGAGCTGTTTGGTGACTGGGCGCCGTCGGACGTGGCCGAGCCGGCAACCGGCGCTACACCGACACGTCACGAGCATTTGCACCACGATTCGAATCAAACGCAGATCGGCATCGGATACAAGAGCTTGCCGTATCGCCATCCCGACTACTTTCAAGCCTGGGGCGCCGTCGGGGTATTAAGCGGCGGAATGAGCTCGCGACTATTTACCGAGGTGCGCGAAAAACGGGGCCTGTGCTACAGCGTCTATGCCACGAATCATACCCTGCGCGACCGCGGAAGCGTCTTGTGCTATGCCGGTACCAGCGCCGAACGGGCCCAAGAAACCCTGGACGTCACGATCGGTGAATTGGTGCGCGTGGCTCAAGGCATCGAACTGGGCGAGCTGGCGCGTCTCAAGGCGCGCATCAAGAGCGGTTTGATCATGCAACAGGAATCCAGCTCGGCCCGCTCCGGCGCGATCGCGCGCGACTGGTATCATCTGGGCCGCGTGCGAACGCTGGACGAAGTCGGCGGGATCGTCGATGGCTTGTCGTGCGAGTCGATCAATGCGTACCTGGCGGCCAACCCGCCGAGCAACTTCACAGTCGTCACGCTTGGCCCCAGTCCCTTGGAGGTGCCCGTTGGAGTTTCGTAGACACACGCTCGCAAATGGACTTGAGATCGTCGCCGAGTGCAACGACGACGCGCACTCGACTGGAGTAGGGTTCTTCGTGCAGGCCGGCGCGCGCGACGAAACCGACGAGATCGCCGGCGTGAGCCACTTTCTCGAACACATGATGTTCAAGGGCACGCCCACGCGCTCGGCCGACGACGTGAACCGCGAGTTCGACGAAATGGGCGCCCACTACAATGCCTTCACGAGCGAAGAACACACGGTCTACTATGCCGCCGTGTTGCCCGAATATCAGACGGCGGCCGTCGAACTGTTGGGCGACATCATTCGGCCAAGTCTCCGTGAGGAGGACTTCAACACCGAAAAACAGGTGATCGTCGAAGAGATCCGGATGTATCAGGATCAACCTCCGTTCGGAGCTGACGACCGCGTGAAAGAGCTCTACTTCGGCAACCACCCTCTCGCCCGTAGCGTGCTGGGCACAGTCGAGAGCGTCACCGACTTGCCCGTCGGGGCCATGCGGGCCTATTTCGAACAGCGCTACTCGCCCGACAACATTGCGCTGGTCGGCGCCGGGCGGATCGACTTCGACGCGCTGGTCGCAACGGCCGATCGCATCTGCGGTTCGTGGAAACCGTCGGCGGCCGCTCGCGAACTGCCGTCCGCGACCCCACACGTTCGCTTCGAGTGCGAGCGAAAGGAAACCGCGACCCAGGAGTACGTCTTGGAACTAACGGCCGGACCCGGGGCCGACGACGACGACCGCTATGCCGCGAAGCTGCTGGCCACGATTCTGGGCGACGACAGCGGCAGCCGGTTGTATTGGGCGCTGGTCGATACCGGACTGGCCGAGCATGCTAGCCTCGGGCACTACGACTACCAGGGCGCGGGCATCTTCATGACGTACATGAGCTGCGCGCCGGAGGCGGCCGAGGAAAACGTCTGGCAAATCGCGCAGATCTACACTCAAGCCGAGCGCGAGGGGATTACCGCCGAAGAGCTGGCCCAAGCCAAGAGCAAGATCAACTCGCGCGTCGTGCTCGGCAGCGAACGCCCTCGCGCGCGGCTATTTAGCGTCGGTGGCAATTGGCTGCAGCGCCGCGAGTATCGGGCGGTGAAAGATGACCTCGCGGCCATCGACGCAGTGACGGTCGACGAGGTGTTGGCCGTGCTGGCTCGCTATCCGCTCTCGCGCTGTACGACGCTGGCCATCGGCCCGCTCGACAAGATGGGCGCGCCTGCTTGACGGGACCGTGCGGAAGGTTGCCACCTCTCTGCATTCTCTTTTGTTGCGTGAGCGTTTCTTCGCCGTGCAGCCGCCGCGCGGCGTCTTTCCTGCCGCCATCTGCGACAAACCGTCGGATCGGGCACCGAAAATGCGATGCACGGTGTTGCCGGCTCAAGCGTGTCGAAACCGGGCATTGCAACCAACATGTGTGCGGTTTTGACGTTGGTCGCGTGCTGTTTCGCTCGCACCAGCGACATACCGGGGCCGACGCACGACAGGGCCATCCAAGCGCGGCTTGGCGCCACAGGCGCGCCGAGCAAGCGCCGGGATCCGACTTGAGACATTCCTACCGACAAGCGAGGGACATCATGCAAACACCACTCAAGGAGGTCATCAGCAACGACGTCGTCTCTGTCAATCCGCAGGACACGCTCCGCGAAGCCCTGGCATTGATGGTCGAAAACCGAGTTTCCGCGGTGCCGGTCGTCGACGGGCGCAATCACTGCGTCGGCGTGCTGTCGGTCACCGATTTGCTCGGCATGACCAAGGATCTGAGCGACGAGCTGCACGCCCTGTCCGAAGCGGGCGGGCTGGACCACGCCGCGCTGGTCGACAAGCTCGAACATGCCGATCTGTTGACCGAACCGGTTCAGGGCTGGATGTCGGAAGAAGTCGTATCGGTCGGCGTGAGCACGTCGGTGCGCAAGGCGGCGCAGCAGATGCTGCGCAATCAGGTCCACCGGCTGGTCGTGCTTGACGACGAGCGGCATGTGGTCGGAGTGATATCGACCATGGACTTGTTGTCCGCGCTGGTCGGCGGCGAGTCGAAATAGACGGCGCACGACGCTACGGCCCAATGATTCGGTACCCGCGCACACTAGCGACGATCCACGCCGACGCCGGGCGCGGGTCGGCCGCGCAACACATACAAGCCATCCCGATCGACACGCCCCACGTCGCCCGATCGGGTCCAAAGTCACGGAGAATCTGCCACGATGAACGCCAAGGTGAACGATTTGATGGTGTCGAAGGTCCTGACCGCGACGCCCAGCCAATCCTATGCCGAGGTCAAGGGCCTGCTCGCGCAGCACCGCATTAGCTGCATTCCGGTGGTGGACGATCAGCACGAGCCGGTCGGCATCGTCAGCGCGACCGATTTTCTCGAAGACCGGCCGGCCGGCGCGCAGGTCGGCCAATTCATGACCACGAAGATTTACACGGTGCCACAATACGCCGACGTTTCGCTGGCTGCCCGGATCATGCGCAACCACCATGTCCACCACGTCGTGGTCACGAACGAGAAAAAGGTCGTCGGCATTGTCAGCTCGTTCGACCTGTTGAAGTTGGTTGAAGATCATCGGTTCGTCATGAAGAACGCGCCGGACGTGTCGAAACGCAAGGGTGGCAAACGTCGCAAGGACGAGTTGGCCAACGACTCGGCGAGCAACTAAACTAGTCGGCACCGATGACTTGCTCGACTCGAATGTTGGTGCTCGCCGGCCTGGCGGCGTTGGTGTGCTCGACGGCTGTAGCCGACGAGGCCGTGCGGATCGTCTGCTTTGGCGATTCGGTGACCAAGGCCGTTCGACCGGGCGTTGAGCCGCACGAAACGTTTGGCGCGGTGCTCGAGCAAACGCTGAATGACGCCGGACGCACCGTCCGCGTCTTCAACGCGGGCGTGGGCGGCAACACGACCACGCAAGGGCTTGCCCGGTTGCAGCGCGACGTGCTTGACCGCAAGCCGCACTACGTGGTCGTCATGTTCGGCCTCAACGATTCGTGGGTCGACTCCGGGCGGAGCGAGTCGCGCGTCAGCATCGACGATTATCGGGCTAATCTTCGCACGATGATTGCGCAATTGCGCGGGCAAGGCGCCTCCACGGTTCTGATGACGCCCAATCCGGCGATTGCGCCAAAGTATCCGCCGCACCGCAACGTCACGCTGAAGGGGTATGTCGAGGCGGTGCGCGACGTGGCCCGAGCGGAGCTCGTCCCGCTGGTCGACGTCTATCGTCGATTTGCCGAGTTAGGAATCGAAGGCGCGGATCTCAACGCGCTGTTCACCGACGCGATGCACCCCAATCCGGCCGGGCAGCGGATGATCGCCGAGATGCTCTCCGCGCGCTTCGACGGGCTGCTGGCCGAGCGCGAACATGCGCTGGCCGCATGCGCGACGACCGCCTTGCCGGGCGCACCGTTCTGTGCGTCGCGCCGATTTGTTGGCCACCGCATCGGCCGACGACGCGCCGGTTGGTCGCGCCGGTGAAACGCATGTTAGTGCGTCGTCAGCTTGCGATGCCTGGCTCGTCGCCCGGCCGACGCCAACTCGCGCGGCACGCCTTCAAGTCGGATTGAGGGCCGGGCGGAAACCCTTTACAATCGCCTGCTCCATCGATCGTGATGCGGGAGAGAACTGACCGAGGAGCACCATGGAACGAACGCTGATTCTACTGAAACCTGATTGCGTGCAGCGCCGCCTTGCCGGGCGGATTCTCGCGCGATTCGAGGACAAGGGCCTCAACATCGTCGCGCTGAAGATGCTGCGCGTCACGCCCGATCTGGCCAAGCAGCACTATGCCGAACACGTGGAAAAAGGCTGGTACCCCACGCTCGAACAGTTCATCACGGGCGGGCCGATCGTGGCCGGTATTCTCGAGGGATTGGAGGCGATCCGGGTAGTGCGCGAGATGCTCGGCGCGACCAGCGGGCTGAAAGCCGCGGCCGGCACGATTCGCGGCGACTATAGTTCCAGCCGGCAGATGAACCTGGTCCACGCGTCCGACGGGCCCGACGCGGCCCAGCGCGAAATCGAGCTCTACTTTCGGCCCGAGGAGATTTGCGAGTTCGAGCCGACGATCTCGCCCTGGATGCGGGCCAGCGACGAAGGGTAGTTGGGCTAGTCTAAGCGCCTGCATCGGCGGCAGCGGCACCTGCGCCGACGCCCCCTTGCGGTGGGCGACCGGGGAGGCCGATTTGACGGCTCGGGTTTCGGCTGATAGTCTAGCTGCACCCCTTCTTGCCGGAGCCACGGAGCCGCTAGTGCGAGCAGCCTGCCCGCGTTAATTACCCGGCCCTTCCCTTCTGTCTCTCCGTACCGTTCTGCGCCTGTGCGCATGGGGTTCAACTTGCCTTGGATACGTCAGAAAGCCGTTCGTCGATGCGCCAGACCTGCGCCATCGCGTCCAATGCGCGTTTCGAGCCAGTCGAGACGGGCGGCCGAACGAGTGCGGATCGCCGGGGTTGCGCTGGCGGTCTGGCTGTCGATCGCCGCAAGCTGCCAGGCGGCGGAGTATTCGGTTGTCGATTTAGGATCGGTTCAATTTAATGCATGGATGGACATCAACAATCAACGGCAAGTCCTGGTCAACGGGAGCTTTGCGGGAGCGTTCATCTACCAGGACGGATTGACCACCACGTTGTCCTTGCCGAGAGACAGTTTTCTTATGGAAAGGTTTTTTGACATTGGACCCGCCGGAGACGTGAGCGGCGGCATCGACAACTCCGAACCCGATGGACTAGGAATCTACTCGACCGCGGCCGTGTTCCATGCCGATGGCGGTGTCTCGGATTTGGACACATTCGATGGCATCAGCGCTTCGGCCTTTGGGAATAACAGCAGTGGCCAGGCCGTGGGTGGTAATGACCCTTTCGCGTACTCAGTCGCGCAAGCAGTCGGTGGTGATCTCAACGTAACCAGCCATGCGTTTCTCCACGATGGAACCGTGTTCCATGACTTGGGTACGCTTGGAGGATTGTACAGCTTGGCGTACGCCATCAACGAGGCCGGCCAGATCGTTGGGTTATCCACGCCGGCAGGACCGGCCGAGTTCGTGGGCTCTTCCACCTGGGCATCTCGTGCATTCTTGTATGCCAACGGAACCATGCAGGACCTCAATAGCCTTGCCGGCGACTCCACCTGGACGCTCGAATCCGCCCTGGCGATCAACGACCAGGGTCTCATTGTCGGCTATGGAACGACCGGCGGTGCGAGGCGCGGTTTTCTCTACGACGACGGAACCGTCGTCGACATGGGTGTGTTGTCGGGGTTCAACAACAGCATGGCCCGCGACGTCAATGCATCGGGCGACGTGGTGGGTATGATGTATTCGGACTCCCTCAAGTACTTCTCGATGACGACCAACGGCGACGAGCTGGCGTTCTTGCACCGTGACGGAACAACGTACGATCTCAACTCGATGATCGATCCGAGCAGCGGGTGGGTACTTGAAGCCGCGCACGGAATTAACGACCAGGGTCAGATCGTCGGCTACGGCCTGTTCAACGATGGCGAAACACAGACACGTCGTGCTTTCTTGCTGACGCCCGTCCCGGAGCCTTCTGGCATCGCGCTCGGCGGGCTGGGATTGCTGGGTTTATTGGGCTGGGCCATTCGGCCGGCGCGGTTTGCTCGGCGCTAGCCTCGGTCACCGCGCCGCCAGCTTGCCCGCGGGCGTCTCTGCCGCCAGCTCGTCGATCATCGCGCGGGTTGCCGCGGCCACGGCGTCTTGCCAGCGCGCCTCGCCAAACGTCTGAGCATACTCGCCCCGGGCATGCGCGAAGATGATCCCGCGCGAGCTGTTGACGATCGCACCCAAGCCGTCAGCGGCGAACGCGCCGGCGACGTCGCGGGCCGTTCCGCCCTGACTGCCAAAGCCCGGCACCAGGAACCAAGTGTGCGGCATCGCGGCCCGCAGTTCGGCCAATTGTTCTGGATAAGTCGCGCCGACGACCGCGCCCATGCAGCCATATCCGCACGTGCCTGCCGACGCTGCGGCCAAGCGCTCGACGTGCTCGGCCACGTGACGGTAGAGCGGCTGCCCGTCAATCGTGCGGTCTTGAAACGTCGTCCCGCCTGGGTTCGACGTTTTGACCAGCACGAAGATCCCGGCGCCGCGCTGCTCGGCCGTTTCAACAAACGGCGTGAGGCTGTCGTCGCCGAGGTACGGACTGACCGTCAGTGCGTCGGCCTGCCAGGCGGACGTGCTGCCCAAGTAGGCGTCGGCATAGGCCGCGGCCGTGCTGCCGATGTCGTTCCGCTTGCCATCGAGGATGACCAGCAACTGCTTCGACCGGGCGTGCGTGATGACCTCAGCCAGCGCGTTCATGCCGGGCGGGCCGAGCTGCTCGAAGAACGCCGCCTGCGGTTTGACCGCCGGCACCAACTCGGCCACGACGTCGATCACGCCGCGACAGAACTCACGGTAAGCGTCCGCCTGCTCGCGCGGCGCGGCGTCGTCGCCTTTGCGCAGCGCGGCAGGCAACATCGCATACCGCGGGTCAAGGCCCACCAGCACCGGGTTGCCGGCGCTGCGCACGCGCTGGGCCAACCGGTCGGCAAAGTGCTTGGCGTCGGCGGTGTTGGGCGTGTAGTGTTGGTCCATGTCGGGACGAAGGGTCAACGCGGGCTTTCGGGCAAAGGGCTGCGCGTGGGCAGCGCCGTGGGGCGATAGCGCGGCGGCCGGCCGTCTATCGTACCTTGCCTTCGGCGTGTTGCCAGGGGATGCGCGGGTGCGTCGCGCGACGCGCTGCTGATCCGCAACATGCCGTCGGCGGTGCTACAGAGAAACCTTGATCCGCCGCGGAACGGGTCTGCGCCGCGGCGAATCGATTCGAAATGACCGGGCGTTGTCCGCGTGTCGCGAGGAGACATTGTAAGGCCGCGTACGATCTGCGATATTGTCGGTTTGGCGCAGGCGCCGTGCGGAATTGCGGCGCGGGGTGCCAACCGGGGCGTGGCGCAGTCTGGCTAGCGCGCTTGACTGGGGGTCAAGAGGTCGCAGGTTCAAATCCTGTCGCCCCGATTTTTTCGGCTCTAGGACTTTCGCCTCCCGCGCAGCACACGCCCAGTCTGCCCGTTCTGAGTTGCTGGTTCAGATCGTGCCCGGCGTATTGCGATTCTCGGAAGGTCCGCCGCGTTGTTACCGCAGTCGGCCCGCGCCAGCCGCCCGGCTCCCTTGCTATCGCGCTCCCGCGGCTCACGGATTGATCTTGTCTGAAACGGGATACATCGCTTGAATAGTCGCCCCGGTTTGGCAACGGGGCGAGCCACTGGGGAGCGGCATGGACGTTCTGTATCCCGCGTACTAGGAGTGTGGTGATGCGCAATCAATGGTTTCGGTTGGCGGTCGGTTTATTGGTCATCGCGGCCCTCGGGCTGATTTCCCAACGGGCTTGGGCAGTCTTCTATTCGCTGCCTGCGTCGAAAGACGAGTGGGGGTTAAAGTACCACGTGGCAGTCGAAGACGCCGGCGCCGGGATGGTGACCGTCAAGTTCACGCTCATCGACGAAGGACGCCTGAAACCGATTCACTCGGTCAGCCTGTCGGTGCTCGACAAGCAGCTCTCGAACTCAAGATCCCAGACATACAAAGTCGTGGGCCGTCTCAAGTTCAAGTCGACCTCCGACGGCAAGCGCGTGGGAGAAATCCAACTCCGCAAGGATCTGGTCGACTTGGCCAAGCTTCAGGTCCTCACCCAACGGGTCGACGGCAAGTTCCAATCGAAAGGCGCGGCGTACTACGACATCGAGGTCGCAAAACACCTCGACGACGCTTCGCCGGCCGTGGCTTCACCGCTGCCGAGCGCTTCGGGCAAAGTCAAAAAATAAGTCCGTCGTCACAGAGCCAGCCGAGTTGCGCAACCGCAAGCGACAATCGGCCGCGACACGCCGATTGCTCGCACAGCATGGCGGGATTATTCGTTTGCGCTAAGTCGGCGGCAGTCAGCGATTGGCCGGGTTGCGCAACCGCAAGCGACAATCGGCCGCGACACGCCGATTGCTCGTACAGTCTGGCGGGATTACTCGTTTGCGCTAAGTCGGCGGCAATCTGCCCACGGCCGGAACGGACCACACGACTAGAGAGCCGACCAGACAGAGAACGAAAGCACCGGGTTGCCGCGCCTGTCCGGGCGCGGCGCCCGTTTCTTTTTTCGGCTCGAGCTGCTCGCTACATTCGACCCTGCTGTCTTAAAGCAGGGCCCGATGCCATTCGCGTTCCAGATGCGGCTCGGGCGCCATACGGCCGGCGAATTCACCTCGCTCAGTTCCAGTCTTGGCCCGCCAGCAGAAACCACGTCAACCAACTTCCGTTGGCCGACCGGCCTTGCCGATGGAATTCCTGAGGAAACGAACTCGGGATTCGTGGACAAGCGCTGCATCTCGTCCCGTCCAAACCAGATGACCAGCGGTTTCGACGTTAACGCGCTGACAGGACGGTACGAGGTTGCAAAACCAGTCGATATGTGCCACCGGGGCCATCGGATCGGCAGCGTCGTGAATGACCATTGACGGAGGGCGCAGCACATCCCCTTCTGCAAAAATGTCTTCGTAAACAAACACTCGCATGTCGTTTACAAATCCGGGAAACATGACGCCTCGTTTCATCATGTTGATGGAGGCCTCCGCTATCTCGTGCGCGTGCGGGTCATTTTTCACGGTCGCGTATCGTTCGCCCGCCTCCATCTTCAGGAATTGCAAGGCCGTCATCTTTGAGAATCGAACACGATGCGCCGCCATGAGCAACTTACGAAGTAGCGAGACTTTCAACAGTGGTAATAGCCATCTACCCGAGTGCGGCATCCACTGCTTGGACGACCATCGGTGAAGCTGCGGACAAAGAAGCGTCAGCGAATGGCACCGGTCGGGGTGGGTCAGTGCGAAAGAAAGCGCGAATGCGCCACCACCCGACGAGCCCATCACGCCCACGCGTTCAATGCCTAGCGCGTCGAGCAGCGCCGCCGCGACGTTGGTACAGTCCGTGATGCTGGTGTTCGAAACCAAGGGTGTGTTCCCGTATCCCGGGCGATTGGGCATGATCAGGCGAAACCCATCGCTTACCAGCTCGTACTCGAACGGCATCATGCCGTCGCACGTTCCGCCTGTCCCGTGGAAGTAAAGAACTGCGTCACCGTCACCAGCGACGGAGTACTCAACCGGACCGCGTGCCGTTTCGGCAATGTGCGTCTGATGATTCATGCCCACTTAGTCGAGTTGGAACTACGTCTCGCGATTATATCAGACGCGAACTTGTCACTTTTTGACGTGCCAGGGCCCCGATGCAGCGCGGGAGCCATGGTGGCTGCCACCTTGTGGTCACGGTCGATAGAAGTTGTCGCCGTGTTTTGTCGCGCCGATGGTTTCGGCAAAGCCGCGAACAGAGAGCGGGCAAGCACTCGAATTGCAGAGTAGATGTGGGCGACGGTCACAGTCGGGCGGCTCTGCTGCGATCCGCTGTAAACCCGATCGACTGCTCATATTTGGCTGGCCTGTCTGCCACAGTTGTGTGCTCGTGAATCTTCGGCAACTGCAAAGCACACCCTAGTTGACCCTGCCTGCCTTGTACTACCGACACTATAGGTGCAAAAAGCCTCATTCGACTCCATCCGAACTCGGATTTCAGCCCGTATCGGTCCTTTTCGCGGACTGACGACGCGACTCTTTGGCCAATTGCCAGGAAATTTCTTGACGATGCCGCCAGCCTGCATATATTCAAGGGCGCGGAGGGAAAGAGCGCGCGGAACTTACATGATCGGAACGAGAAGGGCTCGCAGAGGGCGGGCTAATGCCACAGAGCATCTTCGACGAGCTGACCAAGCCACTGTCGGTCTGGATACACAATGTACCGGGCCATAGTGGCTTTTTTCGTTTGCTGTCCTGACACGCAGTTTGCAGATCATCACTGTAGCTTGTCGCGCGCGAATGCGCGGCAACGAAATCCGACCGCACCGAGACGCGCGCCGCGGGAATGGAATGTTCGGCAAGGCCGACTCAACGGCAGGCGTCCAAAGGGGGACGACATGAAGACACAATTTGGGTTCCTACTGGTAATCCTGCTCAGTTACATGGCGGGAACCACTGCCAACGCCGTGACTCTTCCGACACCTGCCAGCGTGCCTGGCAAGGAGTATTCCGACAACGTCGACGTGGATCAGTTTCAGGTCGTCGATCCCTTGCAGAATCTCGCGTGGGACGGGTTGGGTGGCAACACCGATGCTTTCGACTACTCTCTGTCGGGTCCACCGCCGGCCGATCCCGATCAAGTGGACGCGCTGGCCTTCCACAACGACTTTCTTTTCAATGAGGTCCAAGTCAACCAGGCGGCGATGATTGTCTCGCTCGAAACTGAGAACTTCATTCGCAGTCATGACACCAGCGGAAGTGTCGGCATTTGGGCGTCGGCGACCGATATTCGCAGCCCGGCCACGCCGACGGAGGTCGACGCCGTCGAGGTTTGGGGCACCGTCGACGCGGATCACTATTCCTACATTGGTGATGCGGTGGTTCCCGGCGCTCCTGCGCCTCCCGGCACGCCGGCGATCTCGATCTTTTACTTCGACGGCATCAGTTCGACGCCGTACATCCTGCACGACCAGGTGCGCGATGCCCTTAACAACAGCTTCGGGTTTGGGCTGGACAGCGTCGACGTCGACGCATTGATGGTGCAGGATCTGACGCAGACTGGTATCTGGGAAACGACCGACACGATCATCTTTAGCGTGCGACCGGTTGGCACGCTGGACGGCGGCGAGCTGTTCGTTTGGAAGAACGGGTTCGGCGTCACGTATCTGAATCACGGCGGACACACGTGGGATACTTTGAACCCAGTCGCAACGATTTTTGGAGCCTCGACCGAGAACATCGACGCGCTGGAGGCCATCGTGCCGGAGCCAAGTTCGCTTGCCCTGGCAGCGTTCGGCATCCTTGCGCTGGCCGCGTGGGGTTGGCGGCGACGCACAGCGTAGGCGCGCCGGAGTGGAATAGTTGCGATCGTTCGTGGCGTTTCGCCGGGCCCGCTGGACCGGCAACGCGCCGAATCCGTTGTGTCGCGGGGTCTACCGTACTGATCCCGCGCGGCGCGCGCTGCTCCGCCGACGGCCTGTCCGACGATTGACACTATGACCTGGTCACGAGCGTGGGCGAATCGCCGGTCGTTGGGATAGCAACGGGCTGAACATTGCGGCAGCCGTCGGACACTGAACGAGTTGACCAACGGAGCATCGAACCGCGTTGGTCTGCCCCAAGTTGCTTACGCCCTGCGTGCGACGTGAAGCAATCGTGGGTGCGAGAAGCTCGCTTACCTGGCCCACGGCCGAATGTGCAAGACACCGAAGAATCTTGCAATCCGCCTGGGCCAGGAAACGAGGGGAGGCGCTCCAGCGGACAATTTACTTGACTAGTCGTACCGGACTCGTCGAGCCGGCTGAGTCGAACGTGGCGCCGGTCGCCTCGAACGTGGCCGTTACGTGTGGCGTGCAACCCTTGGCATTGTTACTACCGTGAACGGTCACGCTGTCGCTGTGGTAGGCGACGTACTCTCCATAGCCTGGACCGTCGTTGCTGTGATTGCAGCCGGACTTGATCCAGACGCCCACGATTTCCTTGCCTTCATGTTCGCCCGTACCAGAAAAGGTCTGGGCATAGCCGCTCAGCCCATCGAACTTCTGGTGGGTGCCATCGCTGAACTGCAAAACCACGTTGGACAGATCCTTGGTGGAGGTCACATAGACGCTGTCGGACGAATCCGGGTCGATTGCCGCGGGTAGCGCTCCCACGGCGATCGCTTCTGCGGTCATGTCCGTATTGTTCATGCCCAGCACCCTGCCGAAGAAGTTCGGCACCGAGTTGCCGCGCGCCGCCGATCGCTCGACGACCACGCGCACCGCGTTCGGGTTGTCACTGGTGGGCGAGAACGTTTGCGAGGCGGCATCCCACGTGCCGAACGTGATGGTCGACGCATCGGCAACCGTGCCATAGTGCGACGGCACGTTCGACTGAGCGTAGGTCAACGCGACCGTCTCGGCATCGCTTACGCTGGACGACTGGCTCAATGCACCGGCAGCGGCCAGGGCCGCCGAGTCGGCAGACGCTCGAAGCTGAGTCCGGGTGTTGGCCAGGTAGCCGACATCGACTGAAAAGGCGACCATCGCCGCCACGAACACCGCCATCAAGGCGACTAAGACGAGCACGGCACCTCGCCGTTGCGATCGTCGCGTCATTCTGCGTTTAAGGTTGCAGGGAGTTTTCATCGGAGCGTCTCCACAAGTTGTTACTAATTGACCTGCATGACACGAACCTCCACCCAACACCCTATGGTGAGGACGAAGTATAAACCTCTCGGCGCATGGTCACCGATGCGTCTAGCGTTGCACTCCCCATGAACCACGGTGCCGGCAGCCAGCTCACGGCCGAAAACGGGACCGAAGCCGAAACCGTGACCGGCGAACCGCCCGCCGCGGTCGACAGGTCCGACGGGTTGATCGTCACCGTCACTCGGGACACCGCGGCACTGGTGAGATAGCTGGTTACGTCCGAGCTGACCGAAGACGCGGTCGCGCCTTCAAGCACCGCCGCGCGCGCACCGTCGCGGGCCGCGTTGGTTAGAAGGTGCTGCACCATGACCGCTCGACCAATTTCGATCATGCCGAAGATCAGCAAGAACAGCACAGGGGCCAATGCGGCCAGTTCAACGACAGCCGCGCCGCGGCGGAGCACAGGGCGTTTTCTCATGACTCGTGACCCCATCAATGGATGTCGACCGTAGATAGGCCATACGCTTGCCCACATTGGGCACATGGATCGTATGTCCATCGGTTTTCTGGTCGAGACGGGCAGCAAGCATCGGACGGACGGTGTTGCAAAGAACATGCATGGAGAAAAGATCAAACTTCTATTTACAACTTAGCTTTTTTTCGCCAGGGAGGCGGGGAATCTTCCGATCGGGAACCCAGATCCTGCTCGGCAGCGTGGACTATCCGTGCGGCTTCGGTTTTTGCGTGTGTGAATCGACCAGCACCGCGGTGTTCGTCTCGGATCACGCGCCCCACGAACGCCGGTGTACTGAAAAACCGCTGAGAAACCGCAGCGCACTTGCAATAAGTCCCGCATACGACGGCCGACGTGCCGCCAGCGAGCCGTCTGCTGACGCCGGGCGGGAATGCGTCCTTGCCGGTTTGCCAGGCCCAGCGATCAATTCTTCGCACGCATCTGGCGGGCAGTCTGCGCGTGCAAAAACCGGTCGAAATCGCCGGTAGGACTCGCTGCACGAGCAATCCTACCGCGGTTGCACTACGGTGCATGGCAGCCGGACGGCACGTCCGGCACAATCGCGCTCCGCCGCACTCTCCCACCTGCCTGTACCGAGAAATACCGCTGCCATTTCGCAAGTCGGATTGCTTGGAGGGCGCCCTTTCTCAAGCGGCTCGGCATCGGACTTGTTTCCCTTTCAGAGGGTGTGCTAGTGCGCATTGGACCGATAGCGCTGTTCGCCGCGACCGTTGTCGACCGTTTCGGGACGCATCAACCGGGGCCGTCAAATCCGCCGGTTCGGACAGCTTAGTTTTGCGACGTACGCAAGAACGTGTCGCCGCGACGGGCTGCGGCGCCGCGTCTTCGAAGGTAAAGCCCCGTCGCGATCAGGCCCAATCCGCACAAGACGAACGACGACGGCTCGGGCACTAACGTGACGCTCACGTCGTCCAAGAACTGAAACGTAGGATCCTGGGGTCCGTCGGGCTTGAACGCAATGAACTGGATTTCGTGCGTTGTCGCCGTGGCGGCAAACGTCGCCGTGCTGGCTTGCCAAAGAAGCGTGTGCTCGGGTGCTGCGATGCTGTTGTCATTCGTGCTCGATACGAGCGCGATCGAACTGCCATCGATCAGCACTTCCCAACCGCCGGTCGTGCCAACTCCCTCATAAAAACCAGGCGTGCCGGGGTTGTAGAATAGTCCGTTCGCGTGACTGAAGCCGATGTCATACGTCGCGCCCACGGTGAGGCCGGATACCGACTGGCTGATGCCCTCGCGATAGGCGCTGCCGGTCTGTCCGGTTGCGGCACCCATGCCAAAGTGATCTCCGAAGGGTGTGTGCCATAGATTGGAAGGCCCTTCACCCCAGTACCACCCAGGAGAGTTTAGCGCGATACTCCAGCCGTCCGGCGCGACTCCTTCCATACGGTCGGCTCCGGCAATGTCAACGTATGACGCGCTCAAATCTTCGAGCGACGGATTGACCAGGGTCACGGCGCTGGCGGGCGCGAGGAACGTGAGCGAGAGGATCAGTGTCAAAGCTGTACGTTTCATTAGCAATACCTCGTGCTGTCGATGGAGTGTTAGGAAGCTGATCCAACGGTCGCCCTTCACTCGTTCCGAGGACTCCGGAAGGATGCGGTCCGCCGGGCCGGAAACCTGTGACTCGGCCACTGTTCTCCCGGGCGCGTACCGCACACGATAGTCGACAGGGCGCAGGCAAACAACAACCCCGCGTATGAGTATGAGCGCGTGGTCCTGTGTGTGGCACGAGCCGCTGAGCTGGCGATTCTTGCCCTGTCTGAGTGCCGTAACGCCGCTCTTGCCGCGTGGAAGGCGGGGTCCGCATTGCGCGGTTCATTCACGCGCGACGCATCCAGGGCACGCGAGACGGGACCGCGCGATGCGCGGGATCCGACTGTGGACGAAGCCGGCGCCGCCTAGTAACGGATGATCGCGTCGACGTAGAGCCGGTTGCGCAAGATGTCGGTCCGCTGCGTAAGCGGGAACTCGAATCCCGTACCCAGCTCGACGTTGGGGTTCGGCTTGAGCCGCAGGCCCACGACGCTGGTGACGACGTTGGTCCCGGCGACCCCGAAGGCCGGAACGTCGACCAGGTCGATGCCGGTGACCGGTGCGCCTGCGCCGCCGGCGGCCGCGCCGGCACTGCGCATCCAGTGGAACCAGTTGATGCCGAACAGCGGATACCATCCGTCGGCAATCTCATAGTCCCACTGGTTCGACCAGTACCAGAACTGCGTGCCCCAATTCGTATTGAGCGGCAGCCGGAAACCGCTGGCACTGAGCCAGTGGCCGTAGTCGAAGATCTCTTTGCCCGCTGTGAGAAACAGGTGGGCTGAGCCGTCGCTCTGACCAAAGAACGGACCAGACCCGGCGGGGATGAAATAAGTCGCGCCGACGGTGGCCAGGAACTGGGTCTCGACGTTGCGGGCGAAATTGTACTTCACGCCCACCGGAGCTGCCATGAACCCACCCGGCCCGTCCGAATCACTGTCGCGAAGGTAGCCGAGTCGCGGCGCGATGATGCTCCAGCGGTCCGACACACGCCCTCGAACCTGCGCGGCAAAGACCTGAACGTCGCCGCCGCCGATGAAACCCGGCAAGCTGTTTTCGATAAAGATTCCGCGGGCTTCGGTCAGCGATCGTGGGTCCTCGAAGAAGAACGGGTTGGACAGCGGGCTGATGAAGTCGTCGAAGCAATGATCACTGGGCAGGAACCCTAGCATGCGATCGCAGTCGTCCCAACAGTCGCAGCACTCCATGCAGGGATCGAAACAATCGCAGCAATCGCCGCCGGCAAATTCCGGCCCGTCGTTGCAGCAGCCGCAGCCGGCGTACTCGTAGCCGAAGCCCGGCGAATGCACGCACATGGCCAATGAAAGTGCAGCGACGCAGTGTTGAACGAATCGCATCCGTGCCCTCAGGTCGAAAAGTACTGACTCGCCCCGCTGAGGCTTGGTATCGGACGTCGCAGGGGCACCAAACACCAATGGTCCTTATGACCGTTGGACCAGAAGACTCGGCCAATTCCGCACAATCGATCCGCTTTGTGCCATTTCGCCCGGGTTGAATCACTCTGGATGAACCGGGGGCGAAATCGCACGGTACCGGGGTGCTTGCACCGTGGCATCGCCCACGCCGCTGGCCGCTACGAGGCGGACGCGTCGCCAGGCAGGTCCTTCTCGCGTCATGTGCCATGTCGGATGGCCGGACTCGATGCCCATAGTCCCCGAGAATCACGCGTCACCGTCGCGTGCGATGCGAACCATCGTGCAACTCGCCGATTCGAGCTGGTTGCTCCGTCGCAGCAGGCGCAGGCGTCGCGACGAGCCCACGTGGCACCTGGCACCTCGCCGCGCAGTGGAAGCTAGGTGGCCTGCGTGGCTTGTTTGCGTTCCATCATTCACCCGAGAACTCCCCCTGCCGAGAGGGGGGCTTGGCGTCCGATCCGACGCGCGCGGCCCGAAGCGCGTGCGCTCTTGACGCCGGCGGTAGTATTCAAGCGGCATGCTGTCGTGACGCGTCGGACTCGCCTCGGGTAGTACCGCGACGTGTTGCACTCGGCTATCATAAGCGTCAATGCATGCGACGTGCGGCCGTCGAGGCAGTCCAAAGTTAGACGGAGCGTTTCGCAATCTAGGATGAACATCAAGGAGGGCCGTCATGGACGACCGCTTGCATGAAGCGACCAATGACGACGGCTTGAACGAGGCAGACCATGGGCGTTTGACGGACGAGGCCGCGTCGGGCAATTCGCCGGCTGGCACCGGTTCTGAATTCTGCATCGTCGGAGTTGGCGCTTCGGCTGGAGGACTGGAAGCGCTCGAAGGATTCTTCAAGCAGGTGCCACCCGACTCCGGGATGGCATTCGTGGTGATTCAGCACCTGTCGCCCGATTTCAAGAGCCTGATGGACGAGTTGCTCTCGCGCCAGACAAAGCTGGCGATCCACCGGGTTGAAAACGGGATGGAGGTCGAGCCGAATGCCATCTATCTGATCCCGCCGAAGAAGGAGATGATCATTTCCGGCGGGCGATTGTTGCTGACCGACAAGGATCCATCGACCGGCCTGAGCCTGCCAATCGACACCTTCTTCCGCTCGCTGGCTCAGGACGTCGGCGAGCGGGCCGTGGGGATCATCCTGTCTGGCACGGGCAGCGACGGTTCGCGTGGCGTGCGCGCTATCCATGAGGCGGGGGGTCTAGTCGTTGTCCAGAATGAAGAAACGGCTGGATTCGACGGCATGCCGCGGAGCGCTATCGAGACGGGAACGGTCGATGTCGTGCTGCCGCCGTCGGACATGCCCCAAGCCTTGCTCGATTACGTCGCGCACCCTGTCCACGGCAGGAAATTGTCCGACCCGGCGAGCAAGTCCGCCACGGAAACGGGGATGAACGCCGTCTACAGCATGCTGCGTGCCGAGTGCGGAATCGACTTCTCACACTACAAGCCGAACACGGTTCTGCGGCGGATCGACCGGCGATTGCAACTCAACCGCTCGATCGACCTGGAGGCGTACGTCGAACAGTTGCGCCACGACCGGGACGAGTTGAATCTGCTGTACAAGGACCTGCTGATCGGCGTAACTAGGTTTTTCCGCGACAAGGATCTCTTTGTGCGGCTCGAGCGGGAGATGATCCCCGAGATCCTGTCAAAGACACCGCCCGAGGGAGAGATTCGCGCGTGGGTCGCAGGATGCGCGACGGGCGAAGAAGCATACTCGTTGGCGATGTTGTTTCACGAGGCGCTGACGGCGGCCAACCGGACGATCAACATCAAGATCTTTGCCACCGACGTGCACCGCGCCAGTCTTGAGTACGGAAGTGCCGGAATCTACGAGGACAACGCGCTGACAGATGTTTCGGCCGAGCGGCTCCGTCGCTACTTCACGAAACAGGGTGCGGGATATCAGGTTTCCCAGGACCTGCGGAAGATGATCGTCTTTGCGCCGCACAATGTCATCAAGGACGCGCCGTTTACCAAACTTGACTTGATTAGTTGCCGCAATTTGCTGATCTATCTTCAAATCCACGCGCAACAAAAAGCCCTATCGCTATTCCACTTTGGATTGAAAACCGGTGGCGCGCTCGTTCTCGGCCCGAGCGAGAGCCCCGGAGAAGTCGCCGATGAGTTCGACACACTCGATGGTCATTGGAAGATATTTCGCAAGCGTCGCGATGTTCGCCTCCCCACGGACCTGCGCCTGCCCGTGTCGCCGCTGATGCCACAGATGCAAGCAGTGGCGGCAAAGATGCGAACTACAAGCCCCGTCTTACCCGATGCCAACCTGGTCAAGGCCTACGACGAGCTGCTGAGCACGTACGCTCCGCCCAGTTTTCTGGTCAACGGACGGCACGAATTGATCCACACGTTTTCCGGCGCAGGACAGTTTTTGAAGGTTCCCGATGGTAGGACGTCGACGAGCCTCCTCGAAATGATTCATGACGATCTTCGGGTGGTCATCACAGGCGCACTACAACGGATTGTGGCGGAAGGCAAACCGATTACCTTCTCTGGAATCCCGCACGAATCCGTGAACGGCCCGATGCGGTTGAGCGTTGGTGTTCGCTCGATGTCAGTTCAAGGGTCCGCTGACCCGGTCTATCTGATCACGGTCGAGCCTGAGGCACGACAGCCCGAAGCCGCGGACGAAGTCAGCCAACTCGACGTCGACGCGACCTCGCGCCAGCGGCTGGAGGAGGTGGAGGACGAGCTTCGTTACACGAAGGAAAACCTTCAGGCGATCGTCGAGGAGATGGAGGCGACCAACGAGGAACTGCAGGCGACCAACGAGGAGCTCGTCGCATCGAACGAAGAGCTGCAGAGCACGAACGAAGAGCTCCATTCGGTCAACGAGGAACTGTACACGGTCAACGCGGAGTACCAGAAAAAGATTCTGGAGCTTACCGAGTTGACCGACGACATGGACAACCTGCTCCGCAGCACCGACGTTGGCACAATTTTCTTGGACAACGAATTACACATTCGTAAATTCACGCCCAAGATCGCGCACGCGTTTCAACTCTTGCCGCAAGACATCGGGCGACGCATTGATAGCTTTGCCCACAACATCTTGCACGATGGGCTGCTTGACGACGTGCGCATGGTGTTGGCGCGGGAAGAACCGATCGAATGCGACGTGCAGGATCGCTTCGGCGAATGGTTCCTCCTACGGATTCTGCCCTACCGCACGAAGGGCGCCGTGGAGGGAGTGGTGATCACGTTGATTGACATCTCACGTCGCAAGCAAACCGAGCAGCAACTGCGCCTCCTTTCCAAGGTATTCATGGACGGTGCCGATCCGATCATCATCGAAGACTTGTCCGGGAAGATCATGGATTTGAACGAAGAGGCAGAGCGCGCTTATGGTTGGTCAAGGAGCGAGCTACTGGGAAAAAGCATCGCGATACTCGTCCCGGACGAGTGCAAGGAGCAATCCAAAGCACTTCGGAAGCGGTGCCGTGCCGATGACTCCGTGCGCAACGTCGAATCGATTCGCCGCGACCGAACGGGCAAGAAGTCGCCCGTCCTACTGACGCTTTCGTTGCTCGACGACGAAGAAGGCAAACCGGCAGCCATCGCCACGATCGGCAAGGATATCACGCCCCAGAAACGTGCCGAGGAAGAGGCACGTGGGGCGGCTGCGCGCAGGGACGAATTCCTGGCGATGTTGTCCCATGAATTGCGCAACCCGCTGGGGGCCATTCTCAATGCGACGGGGTTGCTGCACCGCAGCGGCGATACCGATCGGGAAGCGGCACAGCGCGCTTGTTCGGTTATCGAGCGACAATCGAAGCAAATGGCCCGACTGCTCGACGATTTGCTCGACGTCGGTCGGTTCATGCAGGGCAAGATTCACGTGCGTCGAGAAGCGGTCGACCTGCGGAGCCTAGCCAACGAGACAGTTCACGTCATCCAGCCGATGATTGCGTCTCGCAACCACAAGCTGTCGCTCGACCTTCCGGACGAGCCGGTCTTCGTCGCAGGCGACCCGGCGCGCTTGCTGCAGGTTCAAGAAAATCTCCTTGCCAACGCGGCGAAATACACCGCGCCCGGCGGCCGGATCCGGCTCTCGCTGCATCAGGAAGAAGACCAGGCTGTCCTGTGCGTGCGAGACAATGGCGCCGGCATTGCGCCGGAGCTTCAAGAAAAAGTATTCGATCTTTTCTACCAGGCTCCGCAGATGCTCGCGCGGTTTGACGGGGGCATGGGCATCGGCTTGACCATGGTGCGGACGATCGTCGAGTTGCACGGCGGCAAAATCATCCTACGCAGTGAGGGACCAGGCAAGGGTTGCGAATTTGAAGTACGCCTTCCGCTGACCGCGAAGCGCCCTTCGACGAAAGTGCCCAAGACCGAGCCCCGCGATACGAACATAAGAGTCTTGATCGTCGAAGACAATCCAGACAGTCGAGATTTGCTTGAATCGCTCCTCAAGATGGACGGTTACACGGTCACCGCGGTTCCTGATGGCGCAAGTGGACTCGAGGCTATCAGATCGGATCATCCCGACGTGGCCTTGGTCGACATCGGCCTGCCAGGTATTGATGGCTACGACGTCGCACGCAGGGTAAGAGCCAACCTGACCGACCGCCCGGTTCGACTTGTCGCGCTTACCGGTTACGGTCGGACGGTAGATCGCGAAGCCGTGTTCGAGGCCGGTTTCGACGAGCATCTTGTAAAGCCCGTCGACCCGGAAGAACTGGCCCGCGTCTTGCGAAAGCCGCGCTAATCGGCGCGATGTCCATGCAGGCCCGTGAACAGCCAGTCTGGTCGGCACGCATTACGCCATGTGGCCGCGGACCGACGTTCACGGGTTGCTGGCACCAGCGGCTCGCCTGACGACGAACCGCTGAAGTTCAAAGAAAAGCGGGCGGGAGCGTCGGCACAATTTGGCCAGGCTCCCGCCCGCAACGGCTCCGGCTGGTGCGATATTCCTTGCGATATATCTTCCGCGTCCTTGGAAGCCCGAATGTCGGTTCGCATCGACAATCCGCCGGGGCGAAACGCTATGCCAGAATCGCCTCTGAGTTCAGATCCGCTTGGATAGCACCCACAAGCTGTTCGGGATCGACCGGCTTCGTGAACCAGCGGTCGACGCCGGCCGGACCGACTTCGACAGCGGTTTCGGACTGGTTGGTACCCGTGACGGCGAAAATCTTCAAGCACGAGTATTCCGGGTTTTGCCGAATGGCCGCCACCGTGCTAACTCCATCGAATCGCGGCATTTTCATGTCGAGCAACATGACGTCGGGCCGATTCTTGTCCGACAAGTGAACCATGGCTTGCAGCCCGTCCAGCGCGCTCGTGACCTCGAAGCCGCTGAGGCGCAAGTAGCCGGCAAGCAATTCATTTTCGTTCGCGTCGTCTTCCACGACGAGCGCTCGCCGGCCACTGGACCGTGGTGGTTGCGGAATCGCACCGCGCGTGGTCAGCGCATCTTCCAAACAATTCAGTTCGTTGAACACCTTGAAAATGATGGCCTCGGCGTCGTCTGCCTGGTCGGTGTCGAGTTTGCGTTGCAACAGTCGCAAACCGAGGGTGGCTTTGTGAAGACGATTTCGCAGGGAATGCATCGATTGGCCTTCAAAGGTCGGCTCGCCTTCGGCTGACTCCAATCGCGGAGCAGCGTCCGCGATCTCACTCCGGACGATCGGAATGGACTTTGGGGCATCGATGCCAAGCCGCACCTTGTTTCCAAGGACGCGAAGAATCTCGACCGTGATGCCGAGCGTTGGGAATACAACCTTATCGTTGCGTCCCCGAGAGAGAACTAGCATGGCAGGGCCTCCGTTCCCGCCGGATAGTCGGCTGTGGTAGTGCGTCTTGCCGACAAACTCCTTGCGGTGAAGTTCCAAGTGTTTGCCTGGCGAACGGGCTCGTCGGCTTCCGAACAAACTCGATTCGGTGCCGCGAAGGCTTCGCAGCCGGCAACTCAACTTCCCTGCTGAGGCAATCCCGTGGAAATCCATTCCACGCTGACTCAAGGAGACAGGAGCGAATGTTCTACAACAAACGGAACGACTGAATCAACGCCGATTCGCGAAACTCCGCCTGGCGACGCTAGCACCGACAAGCGGCTGCCTTTTTGCGATAAGAACAAGGCGATCAACACAGACCATCTCGCGCAAACCGCCTTCGATATCCAGATTCTGGCGCGCTTGAAGGCGTGACTGCGCGCCGTACTTGTCGACTCGAGTGTCTGGCAAAACAATCCTTGTGAAGTGGACAGTACCAATGCGCAACGGCGACTCCCTGCAACCGAGACCGTACACAGACGTTTTATTTCGGCGCTAAGGATGCCGTCGAGTGGTACGGACGATCGAGTCAACCACCGGCCAATCGACGGCCGCACGTCGATTGGCTATACTTGCACTCGGACAGTGCAATCCATGCCGCCCAGACGGCAGGTTGCAGGCGGTGCCGGCAGTTCGTGCCGTTCTTGCGCGTATCACGCGTGGCCTGGTCGCGCCGATTCCTTTGACGCCCAATCTGATGACCAAGCTCAAGCAAGTCTGTAAGTGGGGCGGCATCGTGTTGCTGTTGGTTCTGCTCTTCGGCGGCGCGGCAAGCTATGTCTGGTGGCAGGCGAAGTACCGCGCCACCGACGAAATGGAGATCGCCGTCACGGAGTTCCGGCCGGACAAGTATCCCGCTGATCCCGCCCCGCGCAGCGTTCACTACTCGGCGTACAACGGCCGCAAGCTACGGCTGATTCGGCGAGATAAGACACGCTTCGACTTTGTTTTCGAGCCGGCGAGCGAAGACACGGATTATCTGGCCACGATCACGTTCAAGGATATCGACGTCGGCCTCATGACGCCGGGCCAGCCGGAGTGGACGAAGGACGACGACAACTTGGAAACGATCGCGCTGGTGGATCGACAATGGAACCGGCAGCAGGTCAGTTTTCCGCCTGACAGCGAGCACGTGGAAATCACCGGCGGCGACGGATTCGAAAAGCAGCACATGCACAGTCTCGCGCTGTCGAAGAACTGCTTAAACGCCGGCCTCTGGGAGGTCTTGCTGTTCGAGAAGGTCGGCGACGGAAAAGAAATGTACTATCAGGGCTGGTTCGACTTTCCACTGGGGCACTACCGGGAAATCGTCGAGCACAATGCCGACGTCGACTATCGTGACCATTGGTATCGGCTGGAACACTGGTGGGATCCGACCGGAACGCCGGTGGACTTGGGCAAGTTGCGCGAAGTGGTCGCGGAAAAATCAGCCGATTTCAAATACGACCCCGAAGAACCGCTGATTGTCCACGGCGAGCAAGTCCGCAAGCGCCGCACGCTCGACTCGGAGAACATCCGGACCTGGGCCGATTTTTTCGACGGAAAGAAAGTCCGGTTCGCCTCGTTCATCCCGCCGGGCTACTACGATTTTGACGCGCCTCGCCAAAACGAATACGAGCGGATGGCCAAATTCCAAGGAGGCACGCTGCGGAAGGTGCGGGCCGAGGGCGGATCGGAGCCACTCCACGAGATCGAGTTGGTGTTCAAGCACCGCACGAAAGATGAACGATTGCGGTTCATCGTTGGCGGCGTTGATTTGCTGGCGTTGGCGCAACTGCCCATCGAGCAATACCCCAATGGCCTGTACATGCCAATGGGTATCGGCGTGCCGCCGTTTTACCAAAGCTACGAAGAACTCAAGGAAGCGCCGCCGACGGAAAGCCCTTATTACTCGGTGCTGCTCGACGACAACGCGAGATGGATCGACCATCACGCCGTCGGCGTCGACGGCCCAGTGATGCACCTGGACGCGGACGATCCGCACAAGCTGCACCTCTACCTGCTGTCATACGAGCGACACACGCTGATCGGTCACTTCGTGATTTCGATTTCCGAGCTTGTTGAGGAACCGGCCGACGACGACTCGCAGGAAGAGTAAACCCGGATTAGCATGCCTGCGATAAGGTTGGATCGGACAAAATCCGCCGCGTCGCGCGCGTTTTCGAGTTTCGCGCGAACCTCACGGGCGACCGAACTGTCGGGCTTACCATGCAAATCGAACCCTACCAAGCCGCGCACCTGGACGCCGTCGTGGGGTTGTCGCTGCGCGCCTGGGCACCGGTATTCGCGTCGATCGAAGCGGCCATGGATCGCGACACCTATCTCGCGATGCACCCTGACTGGCGCGTCACGCAGCGTGAAGCGGTCGAGGCGGCCTGCGCGGACGCGGACATGGAAGTTTGGGTCGCGATCGAAGACGCGCAAGTCGCCGGCTTTACCGCGCTGCGCCAACATGCTGAAGACAAGTTGGGCGAGATCTACATGATCGCAGTTGATCCGCCGTTTCACCGCCGCGGGATCGCGAAAGCCTTGATCCACCACTCCGTGGATCGTCTCACCAAAGCCGGAATGAGCGTCGCCATGATCGACACCGGCGGAGACCCCGGGCACGCCCCAGCACGTCGGGCCTATGAGTCAACCGGGTTTCGCGCGCTGCCGTGCGTGCGGTACTTTAAAAAGTTGTAGACGGCCCGCTACTTTGGGAACTGACCAGCGCGGAAACGGAAGCGCACGACGACTATCGCTTGTCGCGCGGCGGCAATCCAACGCGGTCGGCCCAGGCGAACCAGTCCGCGCTGAGTTGCTGGACGCGCTCTGGTTGGGAACTCGCCAGATCATGGGTCTCGCACCGATCGCGCGCCAGATCGTAGAGCTCCCATTTCTTGACCAACTTGTCCCAGACTAGCTTCCAGTCGCCTTGGCGGATGGCCCGATTGCCCGACCAGAACCACGCCAACTGTTGGTGCCCGTCACGATCTTGATCGGCTAGTAGGGGCATTATGCTGAGTCCCTCACAGGGAAGGATGGTGTGGCCGGCGAACTCCTCCGGATACTTGGCGCCGGCCACGTCGAGCAACGTTGGCATGACGTCGATGATGTGGGCGACGCGGCGGTTGATGGTTCCTGCTGGCACGTGCTCCGGCCACCAGGCAATGCAGGGTGTGGTGATGCCGCCCTCGTGGACCCAAGTCTTATAGCGCCGGAAAGGCGTATTCTGGGCCCAGCCCCACGATGGTCCGACCGCGACATAATCGTCCTTCGGCCCGGGTCGTCGTTGCGCCGGATCGCGGCCACCCGGTTCCTCGGCGCAGCCGCCGTTGTCCGACAGAAACAAAACCAGCGTGTTGTCATGTTGCCCGACAGCGGCCAAGGTGTCGAGCAAGCGACCGATGTTCTGGTCCATCGCGTCGATCATCGCGGCATAGACGGCCATCCGCTGGTCCTCGAACTGGTGATCAGCCTCCTGCCAGGCATAGGCGCGCGAATCACCCTCGGTGAGCGACCACGCGCTGGTCGTTAGGCCCATCGCCTGCTGCCGCTTCCATCGTTGTTGGCGCATCGCGTCCCAGCCACCGCGGTACTTGTCCACGTATTTCGCGATGTCCTGCGGTTTGGCGTGCAACGGATAGTGCGGCGCTGTGTAGGTGACGTGTACGAAGAACGGCTTGCCGTCCTGGTGGGCCGCCCGGATCGCGGCAATCGCGGCATCGGTGAATGCGTCGGTTGTGTAGAAGTCGTCGGGGAACTCGCCGATGCGATGATCGTTGTGAGCAAAGACCCGTTGGCGCCCGCCCTTGTACTGCGGGTCCTTGATCGAAGGGTCGAAGTAGTTGCAACAGCCGTCCAGCAATCCATAGAACGTGTCAAAGCCGCGATGGAACGGGTGCGTCGTGGCGTCGCGTCCCAGATGCCACTTGCCGCACAAGGCGGTGGCGTATCCCGCGTCGCGCATCACTTCGCCGAGCGTCACCATGTTGGTGCGCAGATGGCCCGGCTCACCAAATCGCGGGTAGAGCCCCGTGATGATCGACGCCCGCGTCGTTGTACACTTGGCGTTGTTGTAGAACTGCGTGAAGCGCATACCTTCGCGGGCGAGGCGATCAAGATTCGGCGTGGCGACGTCGCCGCCATAGCAGCCGATATCGGAAAAGCCCATGTCGTCGCACAGGATGAGCAGCACGTTTGGCGGCGCGGCTTGGGCGCGTGCAGCGACGAGTACCACCGCAACGGCCAGCAGCACGCATCTGAGTTTTTTCATCGTACGATATCCTCAATCGCCGGCGCGGCATCGAAAACTAAACGCCCGTGGAATTCACCTGACTGCACCAGTTATTCCTCGCGGAAACAAACCACGGTATTCCCGCGGCCCTGATTGTTCTCGAACAACTCAAACGCTTCGACGAAACGCTCCAACGGAAAGACCCGATCGACGCGCGGCTTGACCGCACCGCTTGCGAGAAATCCGAGAATCTCCGCCACGTTCTCCTGGTGCTTCTCCGGATACATTTTGGCCCACTGACCCCACATGCTTCCTACGGCGGCAGCTTGTTTGATCAGTAGCAGGCCCGGCCGAATCGGTTTTTGTCCGGCCGTGAACCCAACCAGGCAGATCTTGCCCAATGGCCGGACAGTCGAAATAAGCGTTTCGAACAGCTCGCCCTGCACGACGTCGATAACGACGTCCACGCCATGCGGGTGATCCAATTCGGCAGCCGCCTCGCGCACAGCCGCTTTGAAGGCCTTGAACGACTCGCGATCTCGCCCGTAACACAGCACACGATCAGCACCGACCGACGCGGGCAGTTCGGCCTTCTCGGGAACGCTCACGCCGGCGATCACCTGTCCGCCCATCGCCTTGGTCAACTCGACGGCAGCCATACCGACGCCGCCCGACGCTCCATCGGCTAGTACAAGGACGCCCGGTCCGACTTCGCCGATCACCTTCAACGAGTAGTACGCGGAAAAGAAATTACGCCCGATGTTCGCACACTTTGCCAGCGGAACATTGTCCGGGGCCTTCCACACAGACCGCGCGTCGACGCGTACGATCTCGGCCATCGCGCCGATGCCCATCTGCGCAATGACACGGTCGCCAACGGCCAAATGGTCGACGCCCGTCCCGACTTCGAGCACTCGACCGGTCAGATCCATGCCGGGTGTGTAGGGTAGATCCGGCTTGTGTTGGTACAAGCCTTGGGCTTGCAACGCATCGGGATACTGGACGCCGGCATAGTTGGCCGCAATCAGGACGCTGCCATCGTCACACGTCGGCGCGTCGACTTCCTCAAGCGACATCACGTCGCGCAGCGGCCCCGGCTTGTCCAGTGGTTTACCGTCGTCATCCAATGCGGCGTATCGATGGACGCGCACTGCCTTGATTCGCTGTGGCATATTCTCTCCGGAAATCCCCCAAAGGCGGTGGTATTGTCAGTTCTTCACGTTCAGCCCGATGGCTTTGCCCACTCCCCGACTTGCTGCCGCTCCGACAAATCGCGCTGGTTTGCCGTCTTGGTCGTACTCGATGCGCAGGGCGTGCGGCAGGCCAATTCCGTCTTTCAGCTCGATCTGGTGCCCGAGCGCTTCCAACCCGGACCGTACTTCGATCGGAATTCGCTTGTCGACGTACAGCGTATCAGGTTCTGCAAACGCAATTCGCGGTGCGTCGATCGCCTGTTGCACATTCATTTCGAAGTCGATCAAGTTGACCACCATCTGAGCAATGCTCTGGGGTATCGTGTGTCCGCCGGGCGTTCCGATCGCGGCCCAGGGGCGTCCGTCTTTCATGATGATCGTGGGACTCTTCGACGAATGTTTTCGATTGCCCGGCAGCGCGTCCATCGGATTGCCGGGCGGCTCAAACGTGCAATAGGCCAGTGAGTTATTTAGCCAGATGCCGGTGCCTCCAACCATCACGGCGCTACCAAACGCGTGCCCCAACGTGATCGTGGCCGACACGACGTTGCCCCAGCGGTCGGCCACGACAAAGTGCGTGGTGTCGTTGCCTTCGACAGCCGAAGCGCCCGGCGGCTCGAACGACGCTGCCCGTTCTGCGACCAGCGTGCCCGCTTGCCGGTCCCAATAGTCGGGCGACAGCAGCATTTCCAAGGGCGGCGGGTTTTCTTCCGGTCCGCCGGCGTACTTCAATCGAGCCCAGAATCCATGCTTCGTCACTTCGGCAAACCGGTGGAGATAAGCCGTCGTATTGGCTTTTGCGGCCCGGTTGTCGTAGCGGCTCATGATGCCCGCGGTGACCAGCGCGGCAAATGAATTCGATGGGGCACCGGCGGTCACCACTTCAAAGCCGCGATAGTCAATGGCGATCGGTTCGAACCACTCAGCCTTGTGTGCCACCAAATCCTCGATTGCCAAGAAGCCGCCCTGCCGTTTCATTTGGGCGTCGAGCTTCTTGCCAAGCGGCCCGCCATGTAGCGCCGCGGCACCTTCTCGGGAGGCCAGCCGAAACGAACCGGCCAAATCGGACTGCACGAGCAATTCGCCTTCGCGAAGTGGTTTGTCATTCTTGCCGTAGAACGATCGGCTATACGGCGACATGTACCTCCACGCTTCATCAAGCGTTCGGGCAAGTAGCGAACTGACCGCGACGCCGTCTTCGGCGAGCTGCGTCGCATCGTTCAGCAGTTCGTTCCATGGCCGCGTGCCATACTCCTTCCACAATGCCTCGAATCCACGTAGGTTTCCCGGCGTCGACACCGCCTGGGCCGTGCGGATCATCGTCTCACGATCCACGGCGCGGCGAAATACGTCGGCGTTGGTCGCTTTTGGGAACCGCCCGTTATTGTCCAAGTAGCGGACTTGACCGCGCTTTGCGTCGTAGACAATCAAGGTTCCGTAGCCGCCGAAGAAGTTGGACATCATCGGCTCGACGACCGTTAATGTCGATGCGACGGCCACTGCCGCGTCGAACGCATTGCCTCCCTGCTCCAGCACTTTCACGCCAGCCAAAGATGCCAACTCGTGTCCGGCGCTGACCATGCCGCCGGTTCCGGTCAGCGCGTCGCAGCGGACCACCGAGCCGTTCGGCTCCGCCGACCAAGCTAGGTGCTGCGCAACGCCGAGAACCGCCACTGCCGCCGCGGTGATGATCGTCCAACGGGAAGTGTGTGCAAGCGCGCGTGTCATGGTTGTTCGATTTCACAAGTATCAGAATTGAGTGTCCGATCCGCGATGCGCGCCGAATGCGAATGCCCCGACGCATCCTCAAGGTGCCTCGCCGGTTAAGAGGCCCGCTGTCGAGAATCTTAAACCGCCGCGCGGCGATCCGCAACGACTAGCGCGGTAGAGGCCGCAACTGTGGTCGCTCCGCTGGTCCACGGTGATCGACAATGCTGCCCCGCGCGGCAGCCGAGGCGTTGCCCATGAAAGAAACCAACGCCGGATCGGTGTTGGCGTACTGGACCATGCGGTACCATGTTTCTCAAGAGACGGTGCAACCTTGCGCCGTTGCGACATGCTCCCATGACCGGATAAACAATGGGCCAATTCGAACTTGAGACCGCGATCACGCCTGCCGGACCGGACACGTGGACAACACACCTGCACGGGGCGTGGAACATTGGGCATCACAGCAATGGCGGCTACGCGATGGTGCCCGTGTTGCGCGCACTGGGCGAGTTGAGCGGCCAGCCCGATCCGATAACCGTGACGACGCACTACCTTCGTCCGGCGCTAGGCGATTCCGAGGCTACGATCAACGCCACGTTGGTTCGCTCTGGCCGAACCACCTCGACCGCACGAGGGACGCTTTCCCAAGAAGACAAAGAGCGACTTATGGTGATCGCGGCGTTTGGCGATGTCGAGCGATCGGTCGGCGAAGGTCCGGAGATCAATCCCGATCCGCCCAACCTGCCGCCGGTCGAACAATGCGTGCGACGAAGTGCCGGTGCCCAGGGTATCGAACTGCCGGTCCTGTCGCGCGCTGACGTCTACTTGCACCCGGAACACGCCAACGCCGGCAAGCGCGATCGCGCGGTAGTCGAGGGTTGGGTTCGTTTCGCCGATGGAAACGAGCCAACGACCATGTCGCTCCCGTTCTTTGCCGACGTCTTTCCGCCGTCGATCTTCCTGCTCGTGGGGCCGATTGGTTGGGTGCCGACCATTGAGCTTACCGTCCACGTCCGCCGTCGACCGGCACCAGGTTGGCTGCTGGGACGATTCTGGTGCGACGACTTGCACAAAGGCCGCATGATCGAAACCGGTGCGCTTTGGGACTCGACCGGCGCGCTGGTGGCCCGTAGTCGACAGATCGGCCTGTTGCTTAAGACGTAAGTACCGGCGTCATCGCAACGGGGCCGTTGCCGGCGCGCTGTCGCTTTGCAGTGTCCTGTTGCTGCAACTCGAACGATCCCGCCGACCCACGCATTGCCGGAGCCCTTCAAGAGACGGCGGTCTGTTTCACGTTTTCGGAACTTCCGGCCACCCGCTGTTTGAGCATCTTCTTGAGTTGGCGATCGTAGCGGCTGGTTGCGCCGGCATGACCACTGCGCACGAACGGCTCCCATCGTGGCGGGCAAGCGGCTTGGGGCTGGTCGCCCACGACCGTAACCCGCTGAATGATCCGCTCGCTGGAAAAGTCGTTGAGCACGAAGTGCTGCGTACACCGATTGTCCCACATCGCTATCGTGCCGCGCGACCATCGGTAGCGAACCGTAAAGCCAGGGCTGGTCACCCAGCGCGTCAAGTACGCCAACAAATGCGCACTCTCTTCATGGCTGAGTTCGACGATTCGGCGCGTGAAGTGTTCGTTCACGAACAGCGAACGTCGCTTGGTCACTGGATGGATTCGCACGACGGGATGAATGGTCATCATTTCGGGCTTGCCGTGCGGTGTGGCGTCGTGCAGCGCGGTCAGGCCGTCGCACAAGTCGCGCAACGGCGCCGATAGCTCGTCGTACGCCTTGTACATGTTGGCCCAGAGCGTGTCTCCGCCGGCATCGGGACACTCGACCATGTTCAAGATGGCCATCACTGACGGCTGCTCCTGAAAGGAAAGATCACTGTGCCATTCGTCGGCAATTCCGCCGCTAATTGCGGCCAGTTCGAAAATTTCCGGATGATCGGAATACGGGTTGTCGAGATTCGGATGGCCCTCGAGTCGACCAAAGTGCCGCCCGAACGCCACGTGCTCGCCCACCTTGAGATGTTGGTCGGGAAAGAAGAGCACCAGGTGCTCCAGCAGCAACGATTCGATTTGCCGTGCCAAGTCCGGTCCCGCTCCGTTCAGCGAGACACCGCGAACCTCGGCGCCTAACGAACCGGAAAGCCGTTGCACCTTGAGTTGACCATCAGCCATGGACGCACTCCTCAAACCTTGCGAATTGCTACGCGGCGGATACAAGCCCGAGCAGCCAAGCGCAACGCGGCAGCATCCGGGCCCGGCAAAGAAAACGACCCATCGACGCTGCATTATGGCAGCTACTTCCGCGGATTGCCAAAGCCGCCGGGCGAATTGGCCATGGGACACGTCTCTCCGTCTTCGGCAATGGTTTTTGCCCCTCGGACCGACACCTTGTCGGCAGCGGTCCGCTGTCGGTATGTTTGCGGTTCGCCGCCCGTGTCGATGGCCATCGTGTCGGCCGCACGCTTCAGGAAGCAGGCGCGAACATCGCACCGTTCGGTCAGGCGGTCCAATCCGATGGCGCGCATTACCTGCGAAACGAGTGGCACTATGACGAAACTCTCCGAGTCTGACGAAAGTGCCCTGGTGACGCTGGCCACGGCGCTGGTAGATCAACAGCGCGCCCGCCCGCTTGTAATGCCGCAAGAAAATGCCCCTGGCTATTGGTTCGGCGGCGGCAACCTCGTTCGTGAGCCGGACGGCTCGTTGTTGCTGGTGGGTCGGTATCGCAATGCGGGCGATTCGCGGCGAAAGGTCGCCGCCGGTGAGCGCGGGTTGGAACTCGCCCTGTTTCGGCTCACTGACTCTGTCCAGCCGCCCAAGAAGGTCGCAAGTTTTCCCAAGTCGGTCTTGGGCGTCGGCGACCCAGACGTCCTCTCAATCGAAGGATCGGCGTTGCGCATCGCTGCGAACGGCGCCGTCGAGCTGTTCGTCTCCAGCGAAAAGGCCGGTATCGACTATCCGCCCGGGCTCGAGGAATTCCTGAAACCTGGCACGGGCGTTTGGACCATCGACCGGATCGCCGCCGACTCGGTCGACGATTTGGGCGATGCGCCGATCGCACCGCTCTTGGAATCGCGCGACTCGCGTTTCTTGCACGTCAAGGATCCGCTGCTGTGGGATCCGGCCGATGGGCGGCAACTGGTGTTGTTTTGCACACATCCGTATTGCTGGACCAGCTCGAACAGCGGGTATGCCGAGCTGGCCAACGGCAGGGTCGTGGCCGATTCGGCGCGCTGGGACTTCTTCCCGCGCGGTACCACTTGGGACGTGGCCATCACGCGCGTGACGTGTGTGTGCGACGTTCCGCGCGTTGGGCGGTTTCGCAATCGCAACGTGGCCTTGGTGTTTTACGACGGTGGCGAATCGATCCGGCAACTCGACGAACACGCGGCGGCAGTGGCTCGACCGCGTGGCTACTCGTGTGAAGAGATCGGCGGCGCGGCTTACATCGTCGACGACAATCTGGACCAGGTGCATCGCCTTTCGCGCGACCGGCCCCTGTTCGTCAGCCCTTGGGGCACTGGATGCAGCCGCTACGTTGACGTGCTGGCTACCGACGATGCGGTGATCGCCACGTGGCAGCAGGCGCAAGCGGACGGATCGCAACCGTTGGTGATGCACTCGCTCGATCGCCAAACGGTTGCCAGCGTGCTGTCGTAGTTGCCCGGCGTACCGAGGCGCGCTAACTGCCGCTCGCTGTGGCACGACTCGCCTGAAACTTCTCTGAACCAGCGCGCGCCTTCGCGTCGTGCTGGCAAGGGGCGTCCATGGCGAACGCTACTGGCGATGAAACTGCGTAAGCTAGGCCATCCGTCGTGGTTCTGCGGGATTTTCTGCAACGGCCGGTCGCAATGGTCGAGAAAACTAATTGGGCGTCCATCAACCGTGCCTTATCCTTCCGCGGTGCCGTAACGTTGAACACAAGTCGTCGACTCATCGTGCTAGCAGCCGGTCTGGTTGCGACGTTTGGATACTGCGCCGCGGCGCGCGCAGGCAGCGAGTGGGGATATCCGTCCAGCATCGAAGCCACTGCCGTGGATCCGCACGATCCGGCGCTGCACGGCAACTGCTTTTGGCCAACGTATTACGAGTCGCCTCTGGCCTCGACCTACGTCACGGCCGACCTGATCGGGTTTCAGCGCGACTGGGACGCCCTGCAGACGTTTGCCACGGCTGACACACCGACCAATCCGGTGCTGGAGTCGCACAACCTGATCTTCGTCTACCAACCGGGACTGCGGTTGGTGGCCGGGCGTTGGCTCAACGACTGCACCGCCATCGAAGGCACCTTTATCGGTCTGTTGCAGTGGGACGAATCGCGCGCCGTCGTGAATTCGACGGTCAACGATCTGGGCACGGCGGGAAACATGTTTTCGCCGTTTACGAACTTTGGCGACCCGCCGGCGGTTGGGTTCGACTACAACTACTTTGCGAGGATCCGTGTGATCTCCGAGTTCAACAACGCTGAGATCAATCTCCGACAAGAGGTGGCGATGCCGCCGTCGTGCATCAACGCGTCGGCGTTGTTCGGCGTACGGTATATCAACATTCGCGACCGATTCGTTTATCAGACAGAATCCTTCGAACCGGTGGCCGCCGGAACCGATACGTTGGGCGACGTTACGGCGCGCAACAGCCTGATCGGTCTACAGATCGGCGGCACGCTCGACTTGCAGTTCGAGCGCCGGGCCTGGCTCAACCTCGAGTTCAAGGGCATGCTGTTTCGCAACGGAACCAGCCAGCAAACCAGCTACACGGCCGGGCCGCTCGCGGGTGGAGGTGCGACGGTAACCGGCAGCCACGCGCATCAACGAGCCACGTTGGGCGCCGATCTGGCGGCCACCTTCGTCTGGCAGCTCTCGCCCAGCCTGCTCGTCCGTTGCGGATACCAGGCCATCTTTCTCGACGGTCTCGCGCTGGGTTCCGACAACTTTCTGCGCAACGTGCCGGTCATGACTGTCGATCCCAACGAGATCGCCGACGATGGCCATCTGGCCTATCACGGACCGTTCGCCGGTGCGACGCTGACGTGGTAGTTGGATGTGGCCCACAGTACGGCACGTCGCTGAATAGTGCGCCCGGTGCGAGACTAACACGACGGCCCATACCAGCTACTCAGTCCCGTGCGTAGTCCGCGCCGTTGAGGCTTTGCACGACCGACCGCAGCCATTCCTCCAGATCGGCCCGCATCGCTGCGACGCGCTGCGGCTGCTCGTCGGCCAGATTCGACTGTTCGCCCGGGTCGGCGGCCAGGTCGTAAAGTTCCCACGCAACATCACCCTCCGCCGGCGCGATGCGATGCAGCTTCCAATCGCCGTCGAGCCAGGCGGCGTGCCCGGGAAACGTATCGAGTGGGTACGCCGGGTCGGGCAATTGCGCGGCATCGCGACTTTCGGCGTTGGGGTCCAGGTCGTTTCCCGCGCTCTGTGCAGTCAGCAATTCGCCCATCCACAGTGCCGAGGGCGTCCGGATGCCACGGATCGCATAATCCCAAAAGCCCATGGGCTGCGGACGCTCGGTCGCTCTGCCGTCGATGACGGGCAACAGGCTTACGCCGTCGAGCGGCACACGACGGTCGACCGTCACGCTTGCGATGTCCAGCAACGTCGGAAAGATGTCGCACGTGTTGCAGCGGACCTGCGTGGTCCGCGGTTTCGGGATGCGGGCCGGCCATTCCAAAATCGCAGGAACCAGCAGCCCGCCTTCGTAAACCTGGCCCTTGTGCCCGCGATGTCCGCCGGTCGAACCGACGCGCGGCAAACCACCGTTGTCGCTGCAATACCACAGTACGGTATTGTCTCGAATTCCGAGCTCGCCAAGGGTGTCACGCAGTTTTCCGAAGGCCCGGTCCATGCCTGTAATCTCGCCGTAGAAATCCTGCCGCTTCTTCGGCTGGTCGGCGTACAGCGTGCGATCCTCGTCCGCGGCGCGATGCGGGTTGTGCGGCGAACCGAACCACACGACCGCCAGAAACGGCCTTTCGGCTTCCGCCTGTTGATGTATCCACTCCAGTGCCGCGTTGGCCGTTACGATCGAGCTTTCGCCCGTGGTCTGCACGGCTTCGCCCATCCGGCTAAGGATTGGATCGTTGTCAAAGAAGTTGGGCGCGCTGAGCCAATGATCGAAGCCGTTGTTGCCAGGATGGACCGGACTTCGGCGGCGCACCGAGCCCAAGTGCCACTTGCCGAAGTGAGCGGTCGCGTAGCCATCCGCTTTGAGCGCCTCGGCGATGGTGCTTTCCTGCGGTCGAATCGGATAGCCCCACTTGAAAACACCCATGCGATTCGGGTGACGCCCGGTCATCACGCTGGCGCGCGTCGGCGAGCAAACCGGCGCGGCCGCATAGAACCGATCGAATCGCAGTCCCGTCGCGGCCGCCGCATCGAAGTTGGGCGTCTTGAGCACCGGGTGCCCGTTGTACGCCATGTCACCCCATCCCTGGTCGTCGGCCATTACCAACACGATGTTGGGCTTCGCGGCCAAATCCGCGGCATGCACCGTGGGCGAAGTGGCGGCCGCCAGCAGCATCCACAACGAAGGAAGCATCCGCAATTTCGCGGTGAGACGCTGCGGGCCCAAAAGAACGTTGGCGTGGTTGCCCATGATTGTGATCTCGACGGAGTTCGTTCTTGCAAACGGTGGCTATGTCGCTGACGTGTCTGTTGATTGTCGCAGCGCGTGTGTCTTGATCAAGGCATGCCGGCCACGCGGCCGACGAAATCGGTCCGTCATGGCGAATCCGTACCCGACCGAGCAAGATTGACTGGCACGTATGGTTTGAGGGCGAAGCGTCGGCCGTTGCACTCGGCGGACACGTCGCGGTCGACCTCGATGGCCACCGGTTGTCCGTTGCGAAGCTGCACGACGAAGTTGCACTCGATGTCGAATTGAATGTCAGCCTGACCGTCATCGTTGATGTCCAACCTGGTGGCTCGCCCACCGGCTGAGGTCCGCCCAAGGTATATGTTGCCGCGCACCGATCCCAGGACGCTCCGGTAACCGTCGGCTTCGCGCTGAAAGCTGTCTAGGACGTCTGCCGGCGCCGGGTCGCCGGCCGAACTTGGATAGACGAAAAGGGCGACCGACGGCTCATCGCTGGTCACACGCACAGGCCGCAGGTCGCCCACGGCGCTACGAATCGGCTCGTCGAAGTGCAGTTGCGGATTCTTGTCTAGTAGCAAGAAGTTTTGCGCGTCGCCCGGCGTGCCCGCATCGTCTGGATAGGAGACGGACACGTACTTTGCCTCGCGCTCCACGCGCAGGGGTCGTCCGTCGTTCTCAAGCACTGGCAGCGTTACGCCAAACGGACGATCTTCACTGGCGTGCAGCGTCGCCAGAGCGCCATCTGGCGTCAGGATGAACTCGTGGCGAAACACTGGCCCGCCGCGTCCGGTCACTGAATGGTAATGTACGTGGAATCGCACCAGCAGCGGATGTACGAACTGCGCGTGCATCGTACCGCGGTAATGCTCCGCTTGCTCGGCCAGGCGAACCCAGCCGGTTGGCGCACGCCAAGTGGGCCCGAACGTTGCCGCGCGGCCGCTACGGGCCTCGTGAACCCCGTCGGGCGGACCGAGCCGACTATCCCAACCCGCTCGCGCAAACCGAACCGCACCCAGTGGCGTCCAATGCTCGCCGTACTTGGACACCGTGTCGCCACGCAGGTTGAACATCACTTGCATCCCGCCCGCGTTGACCACGGCACTGGAGAAAGCCGGATCGGCGGTGACCACGTAGCCACCGATCTCGGCTGGCGTCGGCCGCTCGGCGATGGAAGAGTGCCGGGCCTGATAGGCTTCGGCCAGATGATACGCCACCGCTCCGTTGTAGTTCGTGTACTGGCTGGCCGGTTGATAACCGACGCGCTCGGCCGGATCGAAGTGGTTCTTGGTGACGTAGTAGGAACCGGCCCGGGGTGGAGCGGCCCGTTTCCAGCGGCGTATGCTTTGAAAGCTCAGCATGGCGGCCCGGCGGTACTGACCCGCGAGTTCGCCGTCGCCGCGAGCATGGGCGTCTTCGGCCATGACATCGCAGATGAGTTGCATCAAAACGTCGTTGAACACGTGGTTGTCCGTGCGACCGTTGGGCGGACATTGGCCGGTCGGATCTTGCCAAAGCAGCGATGCGGCGCTTCCGCGACGCACGCAACGCCAGATTGCATCACTATGCGGTCCGTCGTAGCCGGCGCGGACCAGCGCCAAAAGGTTGCCGCGACCGACCATTTCGACTGCGTGCGATTGCGGATCACTGCTCCAGTCCTGGTACATGTTCCACTTGTCGGCGACGATCCGTTCGCGCTGTGTACGGCGCATCCACGCGTCGGTGATGAAGGTGATCGCGTCGTTGCGGTCGACCAGGCCGGCGCGGTGCCGGAGCCACTGGCCTTTCATGGCGTAGGTTCGCCAGTTGTTGATGCGACCGTGCTGATCTTGCATGATCGCGTCCAACGGCGTGCTCAGCCGTTCGCGCCAGACTTGCCAGTGCTTCTCGTCCACGTGGCTCTTAAAAAGCTCGAGCGCTTCGGTCAGGGGAGCGATGAAGAACTCGCCGTGACGGTCTGGAATGCCAGCCGAACCGGACGCCAGGCAGGCAGTCGCGTGGTCCATTGCACGAATACCCGCCTCGCGCAACTGCGGCGCGCGACCGGCCTCGAGCAGTACGCCAACAGGATGAGCAAAGTACGGCGTCGCGTACTGATGCTCGCGGCCGAGGAATGGATCGATGATCGCGCCCTGCTCGTCCTGCAGTTCGGCCAGGTACGTACACAGCGACTCGATCGCGTCGAGGTACTTGTCGCGTTCGACGTCCAACGGCTCAAACGGCCGGGCGGTCAGGTGAAACGGCAGCCGTGGCAAACTGGCCGGCTGATCGGCGGCCGAAACCGGCACGATGCCGAGGCCCGCGGCGACCAGCGTCACCCCAACCAAAAACACCCAACTCCAGCAGCCCCACACGCGATCGTTCATCATCGAGGTTGTGACTATTTATAGTTTGGATACCGTGCCGCGGATTTACGGCCTTGGGCTATACGCCAGACCATTCTAGTTGCGGGCACGGTGCGGAACCACGCGGCGCATCGCGCCACGACATCGCATAGCGATTGCCGACTGGAGCAACTCCATACGGCCTGACGACAGCCGTAAAACCGGCTCAGTCGGCAACTCCACGCTCACCCCCTGCTGCGAACACGGCGGAGCAAGTGTAAACTGGGGCGGACGACCCGAAAGCCCACGGCCACCTGCCTGCAATCCGCCAAGGAAAGATCCATGACCGCGGTTGAAAAGATGCGGCGAGACATCGTCGACGGGATCCGAACGTTCGTCCAGCGCGACGTCCTTCCGGTAGTCGACGCGTTGGAACACGCCGATGAATATCCCGAGCAAATCGTCGAACGAATGAAGGAGCTTGGGCTGTTCGGTGCCAACATTCCGCAGGAGTACGGCGGTCTGGGATTGGACTACACCACATTCGCAATGGTCATCGAAGAGTTGGCCCGCGGCTGGATGAGCATTGTCGGCCCGTTGGGAACCCATTCGGTCATTTGCGATATCATTCATCGCTTCGGCACCGACGAACAGCGGCAGACATTTCTTCCAGGTCTGGCCAGTGGAGATCGTCGCGGCGGGCTCGCGTTGTCTGAGGCCGACGCCGGAACGGACGTACAACGCCTGCGCACAACCGCCACGCGAGATGGCGACGGCTATCGAATCAACGGCTCAAAAATGTGGATCACCAACGCCCGCCACGGAAACACCTTCGTGCTGGCTGCCAAGACCGACGTCAAGGCCGATCCGCCCTACCAAGGCATCTCGGCGTTCGTGATCGAAAAAGGGGGCGACGGATTTCATGTCGCTCGCGACATCGACAAGCTGGGCTACAAGGGCGTGGAAACGTGTGAGCTGTTCTTCGACAACTTCTACGTTCCTGCGGAGAATCTGATCGGTAGCGCGGAGAATCAGGGCTTCAAGCAAATCATGACCGGTTTGGAAAGCGAGCGGTTGAATGTTGCTGCGCGCGGCGTCGGGCTCGCGCGTGCGGCGTTCGAAGACGCAATTCACTACGCTCAACAGCGCCACACGTTCGGCAAGCCGATTTGCGAGCATCAGACCATCCAGATTAAGTTGGCGGACATGGGCACCAAGATCGAAGCGGCCCGGCTGTTGGTCTATTCGGCCGCCGAAAAGAAAGACCGTGGCGAACGCTGCGATCTGGAAGCCGGCATGGCCAAGCTGTTTGCCACTGAAGCGGCTCAGGAGATCGCCCTGGAGGCGCTACGGATTCACGGCGGGGCGGGCTACTCGAAGGACTTCCGCGTCGAGCGTTACTATCGCGACGCTCCGCTGCTGATCGTCGGCGGTGGCACGAACGAGCTACAGCGACTGATCATCGCCAAAGGCCTGGTCGCGAAGCATCGCGTCGACTGAGCACGCCCCGGCCTACCGCCTGCGCAACTGGCTCAGTTCTCGGATCGCAATCGGCACGATTCCGAGCGCGGCCAACGAAACGAGCACCGCCGGCGAGAGCACGTCGCCCGGCGATTCGATCGTGGCGATCGCAGTGCCCGCATTGACGTACAGGAACGTGCCGACGAGCATTCCCAACCAACTAATGACCACATAGGTCCCAACCCGCATCGGCGTCAGCCCCATGCCCAAGTTGATCAGAAAGAAAGGCACCAGCGGAACCAGCCGGAGCATGAACAGATAGTACGCGCCGTCGCGCTCGATTCCTTCGTTGATACGTTGCAGGCGGTCGGCATACCGCGATTGGACCCAGTCGCGAAACAAGTACCGGCTACCGAGAAAGGCCAATGTCGCGCCGGTAGTCGCAGCAAGGCTGACCACGCCTGTCCCAATCAGTCGCCCAAACAAGGCGCCAGCCACGAGCGTCATCGCGGCGGCGACAGGCAACGAAAGAGCCGTAATCAGCGAGTAGAACAGGTAAAAACCGATTGCAGCGACCAGCAAGTTCTCGTTGACGCGAGCCTGCCACACGTCGACGTTCTCGCGAATCGACTCCCAGGTGAAGTACTCACCCAGCCCGGCGAAGTAGAAGCCGACAATCGCGCCGATCACGACCACCGCCAGCAGCACACGGGCCCACGTGCCACCTGCAGCCGGGGCAGAAGTCTTCGTTGCGGGCGTGGTGTGATTGTCGTTCACGTGCGTGGCAGACTTGGGTTTATGCACTCGTCCGCACCAGCGGATTTCCCTTACTGCGCCGACGATCCACGTGGGATTATAGTACACCAGCAAAATTGCAGACCGCGCCAGTCGTTGGCAGACGATGGTCACTCCTGCTATCGTCCGGAGAGGCGCTGCATGAGCGATTGCTTGAACGCCGGGGTCGGGCGCGCGCAATAAACGGCCTTCCGACCCGACTTTTCCGCCGGCCGCGCCACCAGGTAGGGCTTTTGCACGGGCTCGGCACTCGGCGGCGTCCGGTCGTCCGGCGCCTGCTCGATGGCCACGACGACGTCTTCGCTCTCGATCGACCGCGGATGAGTGAGCCAACCAACGGCTAGCGTATCAAACGGATTGAAGCCGCGGGTGTCGATCGACTGCTCCCAGCGATTGATCCAATACTGCGACGACTCGGCGATCCAAGCGCCGGAACCGCCGGTCTGGCGAAGCGTCTCCAGATCGGCCTGCGAGATCCAGACCTGCGAAGATACCTCCCACGGCGCGAAAACCAGCGGAATTTCCGTGTCGAGAATCGCCTGCATCGCAGCCGGATCGAGCTCGAAATTGAAATCGCGGTGCGGCGCTTCTTGCAGCGTGCTGGTGACGAACTTCTGGCCAGGGCGCCGCGCCGCCACCATCACAATCCGCTCGATCTGGTCGTGCAACTCCGGATGCAGCTTGACGAGTGTGCCCACGTTCGTGACCGGTCCCACCGCGACGATCGTCAGCGGACGCTTGGCAATCTCGGCTGCCATACCCTCCACTGCGGCGTTGGTTTTACCGAATTGATCAGCACCTGTTGCGCCTGCCAGCACTCGCAAGCCCGCCGGGCCGAACCGCTCGACGATCATCGTCGCGATCGGCACGGCCTTTGCCAGCGGCGCATTACCAAACACAACACTCACGCCGCGCACGTGCAACTCGGGGGAATGGAACCCCTGGATCAGCATCAGCCCGTCGTCGACGTCACCGATGCCGGTGGCCGTGTCGACGTCGAACCACACATCGATCGGATGATCGGCAAGCGCAACGCGCGCCGCCAGCAACCACACCGCGGCGAAATACGGCCATGACCATTGAAATCGTTTACGTGCTATTCCCATAACAACTCCCACGCGCCGTCGAGCATGGTTCGACGCGACCTGGCCAATAGTGCGCAGCGCCTCGTCCCACGCGGCGGCAGCGGCAACTGCGCGACGCCGATCAATCGCCGCATGACCTCGCACGCCGCATATCGGGCCAACAAAGTCGCGTCGACGGCCGCGGGCTCGCCTGCCGCATCATACAACTTGAGCAGTGCCGCAGCGCTCGCGCGCGGTTGCCACGCTAGGGCGAAATGCGCCACCGCGCAACCCAGGTCGAGCTCGACGTCACCAAAGTAACAGAATTCAGGATCAATCACCCGCACGCCGTCTGCCGCGCGAAGCCAACTGCCAGGAAAAAAATCTCCGTGCACCAGGCACGGGCCGTCGGCCAGATAGCGATTTCCGGTCTGCTCCACCAGCGAGCGGTACTCCTCGTCGTCCCGTAGTCGCCCTGCTGCACGTTCGAGCCCCGGCTCGAACGCGTCAAGCTTGAGCCCGTTGTCGGCTGCAAGCGGGACCACGAACACATGCTGATGGTTTAGCCGTCGCATCGCGCAGTTGCCAAATGTCGGATCGGCCTTGCCGCGCGTCGCGTCGTGCAACGCGCGCAAATACCGAGCCAGCGCGCGGAGTTCGTCAAGATCGAGCACGTCGCCCGCGTAAAGCGACACCAGCGATGCGGCTTCGCCGAGGTCTTCCAAAACGAGTGTGCGCGACTCGGCGTCGGCCGCGAGAAGCCGCGGCATGCGATCGGCCACGCCCGCGATTCCGGCGACGCGTTGGTAGAACCGTCGCTCGAAATCGGCCCGATCCCACGGCGCTGGAATGTGGTCGTACTTTTCGACCCACGGCCGCGCCTGCTTCACGATGAAGCTGCGCGATTCGGTGCGGACGCGGATCGTCAGGTTCATGTTGCCATCGCCCGGCTTTTCGCACGCCACCACCGATTCGTCCGGTTCGATCCAGTCGTGGTCGCGAAGGAACTGTTCGATCCCGCGCGGATCGTCGAGGTCCAGCCAAGGAAACGCCGGATGCTCGCGAATGAGGTCGGCCTTGCTCATGGTCCGTGCGGCATGGTCTTGGTTGACGTTCGAGCGATGAGGCAATGAGCGTCTGCCGGCGAATCGGCGGCCTACGGATTCGGCGCGGTCGGAGCCGGATTGTGCAGGGCCATTTCGTACGGGGCACGCCACGACGCCAGTTGCCCGTGCTGCGGTATCGCGAGGCGCTGTATCGAAAGCTGCTCTGCACGTGCGAACATGGCCCGGCATTTATCGCAGAGTGCCAGATGACGCTCCACCTGGTCGTGCAACTCGGCGTCTAGCTTGCCCGACTTGTAGTCTCCGGCCAGTTGGCTGACGCGGTGACACGAGATGCCGGCGAAATTTGGCCCAACATCCGGTGCGACGTCGAGCGTCGCGTCGCGTCGCGGCACCGCCCACACGACGACCAGCAGGATCGCCGCCACGACCGGGAACAGTGTGATTCGGAGGCGCTCATTCCGCCGCCGCGCGCGGACCCGTTCGGCCATCTGTGTGATGGCCCCGGGGCGGCAGGAAGTCCAGGATTCACTCATGGGTCTTGCTCACTTTCTGGATTGTTCGCCAGCAGAGGACCGCAATGCTGCTTCGCGTGCCGCACCACGCTCAGGGGCCGCGGGCGGGGACTGGCCCTTTGTCTCGCAGTACAAACGATCTCGGTCCAGCACGGTCAGTTGGCGACGATGCACTTGGATCAGTTTTTCCAGTTGCAATTGTCCGAGGATCAAGGTGACCGATTCGCGGGTTGCCCCGATCAGGCTCGCGATCTCTTGATGGGAAAGCCGCAGCGAAATCTGCCACACGTCGCCATCGGCAATGCCGTGGGTCTCGAGCAATTCCAAGAGCAGATGCGAAACTCGCTCGCGATTGGACCGGAACAGAATGTTCTGCAATCGGTTTTGGATGCGACGCCGGCGCAAGCCTACCAGCCGCGTGATGCCTAGTGCTACGTCGGGCCGCTTCTCCATCACCCCGCGCAATGTGTCGGCCGGTATGGCGATCACCTGCGCTTCGTTAACGGCTTCGGCAAATTCGCCACGCTCGGATTCGTCGAGCAGCGCTAGCTCGCCAAACAGCTCGCCCTGTTCGATAAAGGCCAGGATCGCTTCCTTGCCGTCAGGCGTAAGGTGTTTGAGCTTGATCCGCCCCGACGCGAGCAAGAGCACGGTCTGTCCGACGTCTTGCGGAAAGTAGACGACTTCGCCCTTGCGGAAGATGCGCGTAGCCGCTCGAGACTCTAGGTGCTGTGCCTCGTCGGCCGAAAGCTGCCCCAGCCAGTCCACCTGCTTCAAATACCAGAGCTTGTCGCGCATGGGGCTTTGAATGGCGTTCGGCCGAGCGTGGACCGCCAGCAGGAGGACAGGCCACTTTGAAAAGTGCCGCCACCGGTACGGTCCGGCGTCCACGCGACACACGTCCATCATGACCCTGGCGCGACAATAGGGCAAGTGCGGACCAATCGCCGGGCGAATCGTTCCGGCGCGTGGGCTCATGCCGCGGGTGCCATGGGGCGTCAGCCAACGATAGAATGTAAGGTAGATCACATTGAGCGGAAAACGGGCCGGATAGGATTACGAGGTTTCGCCCCCACCGGCTCTGGCAGGCCGACTGTGCCGCAATTCACAGACACGCTTGCCCCCGTCGCCGATACTTTTCCGAGGCTCACATGCATTTCGATTCGGACACGATGACAAAAGGAGTTGTCATGAGGACTCGCAGGATGCCTGTCGCGGCGGCGCTCGCAGGAATTGCCGTGCTGGCGGTTGCGCCGTCGGCGGCACAGGGCGCGGGCGCGGCCACGTTGGGTCGCTCGGTTGCGGTTGCCCAACAAGTCTCGATCGATGCAATCTCGCATCAGGCCTGGAACGACCTACTGGCACGCTACGTGGACGAATCCGGGATGGTCAACTATCGGGCATGGAAGGCTTCGGCCGACGACGTGCGGCGGCTCGACCAGTACCTGGCCACAATTTCAAGTGCCAACCCGGCGATCGAGGCCTCGCGCGAGGCGAAGCTCGCGTTTTGGATCAATGCGTACAATGCGGTCACCATCCGTGGCATTCTACGCGAATACCCGACCAGCAGTATCCGCAATCACACGGCCAAGGTGTTTGGCTACAACATTTGGGAAGACCTGCTGTTGCACGTCGGCGATCGGACGTATTCGCTCAGCCAGATCGAGCACGACGTGCTGCGCAGATCGGGCGATCCGCGGATTCACTTCGGCATAGTTTGCGCATCGCGCAGTTGCCCGCGTCTACTGAATACCGCGTATACGGCCTCCGACGTCGATCGCCAACTTGACGCCAACGGCCGCCATTTCTTCGCCCAACCGGGCAATTTTCGCTACGACGCTCGCAGCGGCTCGATCCGGGTGTCGATGATCTTCTCCTGGTTTGGCAAAGACTTCGGCGCAACGCCCGGCGCACAGATGAAGCGCATCGCTCCCTATCTGACCGATGCGAAGGCCCGGCAACTCGCGGAAAGTGGGACGGCGCGAATCTCGTTCCTCGAGTACGACTGGGGTCTAAACGAACAGGCCGCCCCCCGCACTGCCAGCGGGCGATAGCACGTACAACTGTGGTCTGTCTCACACACCGGCTCGGGCAATCGGGTCGATCTATGGGGTATCTGGGAGTAGCCGTGTGCTTCGCCCTGGTGTCCAGAAAGGATTCGCGTATGCGTAGCGTGGTTGTTGTGGCCAGTCTGGCCATGCTGTCGGCGGGGTTGGCGGCTGGACGAGGATTCGTAGACAAGTCCACGGCGCGCGATCAGCGGCAAGGGCCGGATACGCTCGCTGAAATCGAGTTGGTGCTGAATCCCAACGTGGACCTACAAGCGTACCACGCGCGCCCGGTCGGTTGGGTCATGGGCCAGCTCTGCGGAGTCGAGACGCCCAGCCTGGCCCCGTCGCCCAAGGCAAACTACCGGCGTCTGGCTCCACGGTGACCCAGCAGCGCCAAATCTTCTCTAACCGTGATGGAAAGGAGTCTTCATGACCGGTTGGCTTCGGCCGATTCTGTACACGATAGTGTTAGGTGTTGCTGCGACAGGTTGCCACCAGATTCCACAATACGCTCCCGAACCGGCAAGTGCTTATTCGGCGGCGGCGGGACCGAGCTGTTCGTCGTGCTCGTCGTGCGGATTGGGCCACGCCCGCTCGCCGGCGTCGGACGTCTGGTCGAATCGTTCGAGCGGCCATTAGCCGAATCCTGCGGCGCGCAACGCCGACTTGCGACCAATGTTCGCTTGCTTACAGACGGCGTCGCTCCGCGCTCCGAGAATACCTGCATGAACGGGAAACACCAATCCGTTTCCAGGGCCGCTCCATGAGTTCAATGGTTCGATTGACCATGGCGCTGTTCGCGTGGGCCGGCGTCTTGTGGGGTGTGCTGCAACTGGCACACGTTGAAACCGATTGGGACCACACGGTGTGCGGACCGTGGGGATGCGGGCCGCCGATTGCTGCGCTGGTGTCGGCACACCTGGCCCGGTTAGTCGTGCTGTTGCCGGCTGGAATGGCCGGCCGGCAATGGGTATCGAACGAGGGCTTGCGCGCGACTGGATTGGCGCTGTTCGTCGTCGCCGTGGCGGCAATCGTGGGAATGATCGTGCGCGAGGCGACCACCTGGCAGCCGAGCGTCGGTCCGGAGCAACGCGGCTATTTCGTGCAGCGATGTTTGTTCGTTATCGGCACATCGATCGATCTGCCGGTCGTTCAGCTCTTGCTGCTGGGAACTCTTGGGCGGATTGCGGCTGAGCGCGCCGTCACCAAGTCGGGAACCAGAGCGAGGTGCTGGGACGAAGAACACCACCTCCCACTGCAACGTGGTAACGCGACCGCAGCGATGTTCGTCCAACCACATACTCGACCATGACATCGAACAAAATCGACCGAGACTGGAGCCGATGCACACCCGGCGCACTGGACGGCGTCGCGCGGAACGTGCGATCCCGTCGCCGCAACGCGTTGCTTTGGGAGGCCGCGGCGATGATTGTGCTGGCGGCGTCGATCGGTTTCACGGCCGGCTATTTCGCCCAATCGAACGACGCGCCGTCGGCGCCCGAGAGTTTGTATCACTTCGCCGGTATCTCGTGTGCCGAAGTCCACAAGCTGCTACCGGCGCTGGCCGACAATCGGCTCGACGCGGCCACCGCCGCGCGGGTGCGCGAGCATGCGAAGCAATGTCCCCAATGCCGGCGGTTGACGGAGTCGATGCCACAAATACTCTCGATCGGATTTGAGCCCGCCGGCAGTCCTGGCTCTGCGCTGGCCGCGCACGTTGGAAGCCGCGCCGGCGTTGATGGCCCACTGTAAGCCAGGACACATAGCTCGAGCCACATTAATGCCGATCTTGCTCGTCAGTCTCACCAAGAGAATTGCCTGGTCCGACCGTCTGAACCGAAGGAGCACACCTGTGCGACGTTTCACGCCTACGCTGGTTGTCTTGATGGCATGCCTCTTTGCCGGAAATGCCGCGCGGATATCAGCGGCAGAAGTCACCTGGAGCACCGACGTGCAATCCGCATGGCAAACGGCTCAGCAGGCCAACCGGCCGCTGTTGCTTTACGTGACTTCGGACCACTGCCCGTTCTGCCGGAAGATGCAGTCCGAAACGCTCGCCAATCCGACCGTTGCCCGACGGTTGCGCGATTCGTACGTACCCGTCGCGGTAAGCGCCGATCGCTCGGCCGCGATTGCCGCGCAATTCAAGGTGACGGGCGTGCCCACGACGTTGGTGATCTATCCAGACGGGCGGATCGCCGACCGGATGGAAGGCTACGTTTCGCCGCAGCGATTCGACGCCCGACTCCAGTCCCTCGTCACGCAGCTCTCGAGTCGCTGATCCGCGCGGGTGATGCGCACTGCGCTGTCCGATCTGGGCTTGCTTCGCGCTGGCACAATCACACCTGCCGCCTATACTGTTCAGGTCGGTGGCGGATCGTTCGCTGATCCGATCGACCGCCCAGACCCGGCGCAAGGTACTTCCATGCGGAACCAGCTCGAAGGCTCGAACGTCGTCCTTCCCGACGATGCACACAACCAACGGCTGGTTTCCAATGTCCATCCGCCGGACTGGCAAAACCCAACGCCCAGCGGACGCTACAACCTGGTTGTCGTTGGCGGCGGCACAGCGGGACTTGTTTCTGCAGCCGGTGCTGCTGGCCTGGGAGCCAAAGTAGCGCTCGTCGAAAAGCATCTACTCGGCGGCGATTGCCTAGTCTATGGCTGCGTGCCCTCGAAGGCGTTGATCCGTGCTGCCCGTGCCGCCGCCGAAGTCGCACGCGCCGGCCAGCACGGCGTGAGAGTGCCGCCGGGAACAACGGTCGACTTTCCGGAAGTGATGCAGCGGATGCGTCGACTGCGCGCAGATATCAGCCCGCACGACTCCGCCCGTCGGTTCATGGAGTTGGGGGTGGACGTGTTCCTCGGCGAAGCGTGCTTTACCGGTCCCGATACGATTCAAGTCGGTCAACACTTTTTGCGGTTCAAGAAAGCAGTCATCGCCACGGGAGCACGCGCATTGGCCCCACCGATCGACGGACTGAGCGACGTCGGCTATCTGACCAACGAAACCGTCTTTTCGCTCACTGAATTGCCGCAGCGCTTGGCGATCATCGGCGCCGGGCCAATCGGATGCGAGCTGGCGCAGGCGTTTGCCCGCCTGGGCGCTCAAGTGGAACTCGTCGAGCAAGGACCGAAGATACTCCAGCGCGAGGACCCAGACGCCAGCGCGATGCTCCACAACGCGCTCCTCGACGACGGAGTGCGCATCCACCAGAATGCCCAGATCGAGCGAGCAGGTCGCTCGGAGGCTGGCAAATTGCTCGAAGTGAAGCAGCCGGAGGGCCAGCAGCGGATTGTGGTCGATGAGATCCTTGTCGGTGCGGGGCGCCAGCCGAATGTCGACGGGCTCGGGCTCGAAGCGGCCGGAATTCAGTTCGATCGCCACACCGGCGTACAGACCAATGACCGGCTGCAAACCACCAACCGTCGAGTCTTCGCCGCGGGCGACGTCTGCTCGCGGTTCAAGTTCACGCATGCCGCCGATGCAATGGCCCGAATCGTGATCCAAAACGCCCTATTCCTGGGCCGCGCGAAGGCCAGCGCTCTGGCCATCCCCTGGTGTACGTATACGGATCCTGAGGTTGCTCACGTGGGCCTCTACCCGCGCGAAGCCGAGCAGCGATCGCTCGCGCTGGATACCTTCGAGGTGCCGCTGTCGAGCGTCGATCGGGCCGTGCTCGACGGCCAAACCAACGGTTTCGTAAAGCTGCATGTGCGGAAGGGGACGGACCGGCTTGTCGGCGCGACGGTCGTCGCCGCCAATGCCGGCGACATCATCGCCGAGCTGTGCTTGGCCATCACGGCGGGGCTCGGCCTTCGAACACTGGCCAAGACGATTCACCCCTACCCAACGCAGGCCGAGGTCGTGAAGCGGGCGGCTGACGCATACAGCCGGTCGCGTTTGACACCCCTCGTGGCGGGTGTTTTCCGAAAGTGGCTGGCATGGACACGATGACCAGAGAATATCGGGAACCGCTCACACTGTTGCCCACACGATCGCCCAAGTTCAACCATCGATCACGATGCGCACGCTCCTTGTATTCCTGAAGTACCCTGCGCCCGGACGCACGAAGACGCGCTTGGGCGAGTCGCTCGGCGAAGTGCGCGCCGCGGAGCTCTACCGCGAGTGGATCTCGATGGTGATGACGACTATACAGTCGGTCCGCGATCGGACGCGCGTCGTGGCCTGTTACGACGGCGCTGCCGAGTCGGCATTCGCGCCATGGCACCCGTTGGCCGACGTCTGGTGCCAGCAACCTGACGGTGATTTGGGCGATCGGTTGACAGCGGCGTTTCTGACGTGGCAGCGCGAGAAAGGTCCGACGGTGGCGATCGGAACCGACTGCCTCGACCTGAAAGCCGATCATATTGAAGGCGCGTTCGCGGCGCTGGCTTCCCATGACGTCGTATTCGGTCCGGCCTCCGACGGCGGATACTACTTGGTGGGACTGGCCCGACCGTTGCCCGGCTTCTTCGGCGGAATCCCGTGGTCCACGTCGACAACGCTGGAAGCACATTTGGCTAAGTGTGCCCGACACGGATGGTCGGTCGAGCAACTCGAAACGCTCGACGACATCGATACGGCCGACGATTGGGCCGAGTACCAGCGTCGCAGCCGGGCAGCGCCATGACGTACAACGCCGACAAGTTGGGCCTGGTCGTCATCATTCCAGCGCTCAATGAGCAGGCCACGATTGGCACCACTCTCCAGTCGCTACAACCGCAGCGCGAGCATCTTGAAAAGATCGTCGTCGCCGACGGCGGATCGACCGACGAAACTCCGAAGATCGCCAGACAGTTTGGGGCCACAGTCGTCAGGACGGCCGCTGTCGGCCGGGGCAACCAGGTGGCCGAAGTCCTCCGAGGCTGCAGTGCCGACGTTGTGTTGGTTCTGCACGCCGATATGTGCGTCCCTGCGGATACGCTGGCACGTTTGCACCAGCAGCTTGACGCGCTGCCTGACTGTCCGGGCGGATGCCTGGGGCATCGCTTCGATCGCGCCGGACGGCTCCTGCGATTGACCCAATGGTGGGATCGGATCCGAGCGCGGCGCGGCATGGCCTATGGCGACCAGGCACAATTCTTTCGCCGGGCGCCACTCGAAACCGTCGGCGGTTATCCGGACCAACCGATCATGGAAGATGTGGAGCTTTCGCGGCGCCTTACCCGGTTGGGCCGCACGTTGTACTTGGATACGCCGGTCGTCGTGTCGGCACGGCGGTTTGAGCGGCTTGGCTGGCCGCGCACTTTGCTGGCAAATCTGCGCATCCGGTTGGCATATCGGATGTTTGGCCTCTCGGCATGCGAAGCGCTGTACCGGCGCTATTATCACGGAAGCAAGGGCCGATAGACTTCCGTCTGAGGATGAAACGCGTACCACGCGAACCACAGTGCGTACATCCATTGCACGCCGTCGTCCGCCTCGACAACGCGCAAACTCTTCGCGCCCGGATCGTACTTAACGGTTACTTGTTGGCCATCGAGTTCATCGCGAACCGTCTCGGACCGATCTTCGAAGGCCGACAGCGGATACGCCTTGGCCGCGCCCCCAGTCCACACCCCGAGTACGGGTTCCTTGTTGGTCAGTCGGCGACTTCTCGGCCGGACGTCGAACCAGAGTCGCTGCGTGCTGAAATAGCTGGCATAGGGGCTTCGGCGGTAGTCGCGCGCGTGCCCGGTGTTGGGCGAGAGTACTTTGGTCTGTGGATGTCGGGCGATCCATGCGCTCCAGGTTGTCAGTTCGACCGGCAGTGCGCGCAGTCGCTTCCGGCCTCCGGGCCCCGAAACGCCCTCGGCCATCACCTGCGACCACAGGCTTTCTGGCGAGCCGCCCCGGTCGTACATCAACACGTTGCTGTTGTACAGCAACCCGGAAACGCCAAATTCGCGCTCGCCAATCTCCGTGCGGCGATCGAATACCGCGGCCGAGTCGCACAGCGGGCAATAAGTCACCGCGATGGGCAAATCGCCGATGCGGTCATTGACGATCTCGTGGTGCTCGAGAATACGCAGCGGATACGCGCGCGCCTCACCGTCGATCTCGACGCCGATCACTCGATCCCCAGCAGCAAGATAGTCGGCATCGCCGGCGCCGATTAGCTTGGGACTGCTCAGCGCCAGGATGCCGTCCTTGGATGGCCCACCACCAAGGATTCGCTTTCGTGGAATGGTGACCTTGCGCAGATCGAATTCCGAATGGGTCGCCCGTTGAAACACCACGAACCGCGCAGGCGCAGATTGCTGACTGGCTTCGGGCGGAATGACCTGGCCGCATGCCACGTTCCATTCCGCGGGGAGCAGCGCGACGCATGACACGATCGCCACAGAAACTCTACGAACCAAAATCCGTGCGATCGCATATGCGTTGCGCCGCGACTCGCTTCGCCGCGTTGCATGATTCGGTCGCGACAGTTGCCGTGACGCCCCAGCATTTCGCTGCCTGACTTGCATTGTCGGAATCTCCTGTCAACGCACACCGCGCGGCGCTGCATGTTTGCTTCTTGCCCTCAATGCGATCATCGTACTGCGGAGGTAACGCGGTCTGTTCGCCAGTTCACATTGAAGGAAGGATACGCGCACTGCAGTCCCGTGGCCGACGATCTGCCAGTTCGGGCAGCGCGCCTGAAGTATTCTCGGGGCGCCGAAGTTGGCGACTCGCACAGGTCCGTCGCAATGCCAACCGGCCCGGACAGTCGCCCGACTGTAAAGCACCTCACAAACGCCCATCGGACGGATTGCTATGGTGTTTGGAAGCTGCTGCCGGAGCGGAAAACGGACCTGGCACGCCGACCATGGGTAGGTAGGCAGCGTGACCAGGGTGGCACGCAAAGCGAACCCGCGCCCGCCAGACTCCTCCCCGGTAGCCAGATTTCGATAGTTTCCTCACGTTCGAACCTGACGGTCGCGTTACGGCGTTCGCGCTGGCGTGACACGCCCGGGCCTGTTTTCATTAGCGGCAGGCCCGGGTTTTTTTGTGCAGCCGGAACCGCCGTCCCTTGTGGAATGCCGCGGGCCTCAACTGCAGCCCGGACCACTCTTCGCGCTAGCGGGCCTGCGTCGTTCGTTTCTGCGGTGCTGTGGGCGAACACCCGTGGCAGCCGGCTGCCGGCTGGTGCAAGAAATCCGCGCGCACAACGAGGATTTTGAACCGGCGCAGCCGCCTGTGTCTAATAGACCCGTGCTTCTGCAGGTTGTCCCCACAGTACAACAAGTCATGCAATTGCGCTGTCCACGTGCGGGGCAGTCGCTGACCGGTTTCTACCAGTCATTCAACTAACGTCAGCCAACCCATGCTTTCGGAGAGTCTCATGCCCAATCGATGCCTCGACCTATCGCTTTGGCTTACCGTGGCGATCGCGGCCTACGCCTCGATCAACGCCGGGCCTCACGTCGCAGCAGCCGCTCAGCGGCCGAACTTCGTGTTTATCTTGGCCGACGATCTCGGCTGGGGCGATCTGGGTTGTTATGGGCATCCGCACATCAAAACTCCGAACCTCGACCGGCTGGCCCGCCGCGGAACACTGTTCACGCAGTTCTATGTGAATGCCTCGGTATGTTCGCCTAGCCGGTGCGCATTTTTTACCGGTCAGTATCCGGCGCGACATCGCATCCACGGTCACTACGCCAGCCGGCAGCAAAACGAATCGCGAGGAATGAGCAATTGGCTCCCGGCCGACGTGCCCAACGTGGCCCAACTGCTACACGGCGCCGGCTACGCGACGGCCCACATCGGCAAGTGGCATCTGGGCAGCCGTTCCGGCGGACCGTCGATCGAAAAGTACGGATTCGACTTCGTTGGCACCAGCGAGCGCAACGGCGCCAATGGCCCGCCCGACGATCCTTACTTTCGCGCCCGTTCCACCGAAATATTCGTCGACGAGGCATTGGACTTCGTCGAAAAGCACAAGGCGGAACCGTTCTATTTGCAACTGTGGACCCTCATTCCGCACGCCACGCTCAATCCGACTGAGTCCCAGATGGCTCGGTATCGCCGTTTTCGCGCGGGTGGCAAGAACTTTCCTCATGCCAGCGCCGCCCAGATCTTCTATGCGACGGTAACCGACTTGGATACACAAATCGGCCGCTTGATCAACCGGCTCGACGAGCTGGGACTTGCCGACAACACGTTGATTCTTTTTTCGAGCGACAACGGCCCCGAGGACATCCATGTGCGCAACGCCGGACACAGCGGCATCGGCAGTGCGGGACCATTCCGCGGGCGAAAGCGCAGTTTGTACGAAGGAGGCGTGCGCGTCCCGGGCATCGTCTGTTGGCCAGGACACGTGCCTTCGGGAAAGATCGATGACAAGTCCGTGGTGGCCGGCGCTGACTGGCTGCCCACGGTGTGCCGGCTGGCCGGTATCGATGTGCCCGACGGGCATCAGCTTGACGGCGTCGATGCCGGCGACATCCTGCTGGGCAAGTCGAACACGCGCGGTAAGCCGCTGCATTGGCAGTGGCGGTTCCGCGTCGCCGGCGAACCGTTCCATCGCAGCCCGATCCTGTCAATTCGCGACGGCGACTGGAAGCTACTGTTTAATCCCGACCGCAGCCGCGTTGAGCTGTACGACATCCCTCGCGACCCGACCGAGATGAACAACCTGGCCGAGCAACAGCCGCAAGTTGTGGAGCGGCTGGCCGGGCAAGCGCTCGCGTGGCAAAGCCAACTACCAGACGGTCCGATGCAGCCGCAAGCCGGCAGCAACGACTATCCCTGGCCCAAGCCCGATTCGAATGCGGCCCCCGCAAAACCGGCCGGGAAGTAGCTTGCGACCGGTAGGGGCAAGCGGGTGACATGATTCTTCGTCACCAAAAGAAGCGCGGTGCGCGGGTCGTCTACCCCGACCGCGGATACGCCGCGGCAACATGTGCCCGCATGCGATCGTTGTACGTGTACTGATGCACGATCGGACAGGCACGACCGTCGGGCGTCAGCAGCGTTCCCGCTTCGCCAGCGAACACTTCGGCGCCGGGAACCAGGCCCAATGTGTAGACGTGTTCCCCATTCGGCACGAGTCGTGCCTCGGGCAAATAACCTTTGTGCAATAAATAGTTGTGCATGCCCTGGTCGTGACCGCGATATCCGCTCAACGGAGCCAGCACCCCGGGATCCGCCTGCGACAGCAGCAGATCGATGTACCGGATAATGGCCGGATGCGTACCGATCGTGGTGCCCGAGCATGAAATGCCACACTCGCCCAACTCGGCCAGCGCCTCGTCACCGTAGATTTGTTGAATCCAGCGCACCATATTCTTGCTTTGGGCGATGGTGCAGCCAGGGTGTTCCATGAAGCAAAGTAGCTCGCCCTGGCCCATGGAGTCGAAGGGGTGTCCTTGAAACACGACGTCACTGACGTCGGTCAACAGGATTCGGTCGTACGAACACCGGCTGTCGCGCAACACTTCCCCGTACCGCACGTAACGCATCATCTGGACGTGCGCGGTCATCCAGGGCGGCCCGTCGAAATGCACGGGGAACACGTCGCGCGAACGCAAGTAGGTGGCCAGTTCCGGAGGCTGATAGCTGTTTACCAGCAGCATAACGTTGCCCGAATAGAAGCGCCGCAACGACTCGACAAAGATCCAAACGTCGTCGACCGTCAGCCGGTAGGCGGTGCCCAAGACCAGGGATTCTGAGTCGGCCGACATGAATTGCGAAGTGTGAAGGTGGTTCAGTTGACGCAGCGGTTGGGCGGCCGGCGCGAACGGTTCATTCCAGACTATTGATCACCGGCCGGCGAAACCACCTTCCTAGGCCGTCCCTCGCGCGAAAAGCTAAACGCCCTTGTGCCCGACACGCCGATCATGACGGCTTCGATGAGCGGCTCGGTGACCTGCTCGGTCGCGAACCAGTCGACGATGAAATTCGCGCCCGAACCGCCTTCTGTTTCGCGCTGGCTGACAAGAAACTCAACAGTCTGAAGCGGCTCAAGCTGGATCAAACGATCGACGTAGGTGCGGATCAATTTGCCCTGGGTGTCATAGTATCGCACCGAGCGAAGATAAATGCGATGCGTCGAATCCGTGTTGCGGATACTGAGCGTTGTTTCGAGCAGATGTGGTCTCCCGCCGTCATAGTATGCGTGAGAATAGACCGGCACGTATACCGACTGTTCGACGGTCGCGTCGTCGACGGAAACTTCCGTGGCGTAGTCGTCAAGGTTTAGCTCCTTGTAGCCGCGCGCCGGCTCTCGCTCGTCCAGGAGGCCCAAGCGCCCTTCAAAGTAATACGCCAATGCGGCGCCGATCACCATCACAGCAGCGGCCGTGGCGATAAAGATCGTCAGCCCGCGCTCCCAGAGCCACAGAGCCCAGTTCGGATATTTTCTTCCGTTGTTCACGGGATCATGCTCCGCAGTGCGAGCACGCGCCAAGACCCCATCGTGCGGTTGGGTAATTGCGGCCGATGCGGCCCTCGGCGTAACCCGTGCCGCAGCGAGATCGTTGCTGACCCTCGACAATGCGCCACGCAGCGCCCGAGCCACGGCGGCCGCTTCGCGATGTTATTGTACGGCACGTCGACAGTTCGCAAAGAGCAACCCGGCCGCTCGGCCACCGCTCGGATCGGCCGAATACGCGGCGACTCACCCGGCACACTTGGCGCGTGCCGACTCGAACACGTCGATCCACTTGGCAAACTTGGCAGCAATCTCAGACACGGCGGCTTCCCGCGTGATAGCCTTGGCCCGCAGGTCGACAATCGGTTGCATAAATGTCGAGCGTCCGACGGCGAACCCGATGAACCCCGGCACCGTGGCAGCCACCGAGAGCCACTCGACGACCTTCTCCTCGTTCTCCCCGCGCCCCAAGATGATCGAACCAACACGGTCACGCCCGTCGCGGCGCGCGGTCTCGACGATTTTTACGCAGTCTTCGCGGCGGTCCAGGCCCTCAATCTTCCAAACGTCGGGCTCGATGCCGGCGTCTTGGATCTCGCGAATCGCGCGAACCATCAAGCCGGGTCGCACGTCGCGGTCGTACGCAGCCTTATCGCCAGCGGCCGAAAGCTGATCGGGCTCGGCAGGCACCAGCATCTCGAACATGTAGAGTCGGTCGGCGGATCGCAGATAATCGCTCAACCTCTTCAGCCGACCAAGCTGGCGCTCGTTGAGTTGGCCGTCTCCTTCTGGGTTGTAGCGAACGAGCACCTTTGTAAACGTCGGATTGAACTTTTCAATGTGCTTGACGAAGTCTTCGCCGTATTCGAAGTCGAACTCGTGCTGCCCGCTTTTTTCGGTCGGCATTGCCGTATGGAACCCCTGCCGGCGAGCGTCGCGGAGCACTTCGGCGCCGAACTCCTCGTCAACGAGAATGCCCGACTTCTCTTTCGGTGCGCCGGCCGAAATGGCTTTCCGGAAGCCGTCGTAGATCACCTGTTTGCTGGCGGCCACTTCCGCAATCTGTTCCGGCGTCAGCGGGTCGTTGAAGCCGAACACCTGTGAACCGTACGAATGACGGTGGTCGAACGGCAGCACGTACAGCGGTTGGTCGTATCCGAGACTCATCGGCCTTGCTCCTTCGCGCTGCGATAACGATTGATCAGCGTGTTGGTCGAACTGTCGTGCGCACGGGTCGGGGCGGCATCGGCAGAAAGCTCAGGCACGATGCGATTCGCCAAAACCTTGCCCAACTCGACCCCCCACTGATCGAACGAATTAATGTGCCAAATCGTGCCCTGCGTGAAGATCTTGTGCTCGTACAGTGCCACGATCTTGCCCAGCGCCGCTGGCGTGAGATGATCGAGCACGATGCTGTTCGTCGGATGGTTGCCGGTAAAGGTCCGGTGCGGCACCTGATAGTCGGGCACACCGTCGGCTTTGACCTCTTCGGCCGTTTTGCCGCGCGCCAGGGCTTCGGTCTGTGCGAAAAAGTTCGCCATCAAAAGATCGTGGTGATTGCCCAATGGGTTCAGCGACTGCGCGAAACCGATGAAGTCGCAAGGAATCAGTTTGGTACCTTGGTGAATCAATTGGTAGTAGGCGTGCTGCCCGTTGGTGCCGGGCGTGCCCCAAACGATTGGACCGGTCTGGTAAGTAACCTGTTTGCCATCCAGATCGACGTGTTTGCCGTCACTTTCCATGTCGAGCTGTTCAAGGTACATGCTCAACCGGCTCAGGTAGTGATTGTACGGCAAGATAGCGACCGTCTCGGCCCCAAAAAAATTGTTGTACCAAATCCCAAGCAAGCCGAGCAGCACGGGTAAGTTTCGCTCGAACGGTGCTGTGCGGAAATGCTCATCGATGGCGCGAAACCCGCTAAGCATTTCTTTGAACCGCTCCGGACCAATTGCCAGCATCAGCGAGAGCCCGATCGCCGAATCGTAGGAGTACCGTCCTCCGACCCAATCCCAAAATTCGAACATGTGTGCGGTATTGATGCCGAACTTCGACACTTCTTGCTCGTTGGTCGATACAGCGACAAAGTGCCGGGCCACGGCCTTCTCGTCGCCCAACTGTTCGACGAGCCACGCCCGGGCGGAATGGGCGTTGGTCAGCGTTTCGAGCGTGGTGAATGTCTTCGAGGAGACGACGAACAGCGTTTCGGCCGCGTCGAGGTCGCGCGTGGCTTCGACCAGATCGGTCGCGTCGACGTTTGAGACGAAGCGAAACGTCATGTCGCGCCGACTGTAGTAGCGCAATGCTTCGTACGCCATGGCCGGCCCAAGGTCTGAGCCTCCAATACCGATATTGATCACGTTGCGAATCGGCTTGCCCGTGAAGCCCTTCCAATCGCCGTCCCGCACACGATTGGAGAAGTCGGCCATTTTTTCCAGCACGGCGTGAACGTCCGGCACCACGTTATGCCCGTCGACTTCGATGACGGTGCCCTTGGCGGCCCGCAGAGCAACGTGCAGCACAGCGCGGCGCTCCGTGACGTTGATCTTTTCGCCGCGAAACATAGCCTCGATCCGCTCCGCCAGGCCCGATTCATGGGCCAGTTGCACTAGCAGCTTCATCGTTTCGTCGGTGACGCGGTTCTTCGAGTAGTCGAGATAGACGCCCTCGGCCTCCACGGCCAAGCGCTCACCGCGCGTGGGATCCTCTTCGAACAACTGCCGCAGGTGCGCGTCCTTGATCTTGGCGAAGTGCTTCGTCAGCGCGAGATACGCAGGACGCTGTGGCAGCGGTGTAACCGAAGTCGACATCGACGATCTCCTGATCAATCGTTTGTGGATTGCTGCGCCGGAGCGGCCGGCGGCGAACTGGCCGCGTCTTGCCAGAGGCGGAAACCGCCGGCAAAGGCGTTCGCGTTGTCACCCAGCCGACAGCCTGGCGGGAGCGAATCGAGCCGTTGGGCGTTGCCGCCGCCGAGTACTACGTAGTCCGGTTCGAGCGCCTTGCGCAACAACTCGACGACGTCATTCACGCGGTGTTCCCACTTTTTGTGGCCCAGCCGCTCGAGCCCTCGCACTCCAACGTAGTCTTCGTAGGTGCGTTTCCGGTAGGGCAAGTGCCCCAGTTCCATCGGCTCGATGAGACCATCCACAATCATCGCGGATCCAAGTCCCGTGCCAAGACCCAAGAACAACATCTTGCCGCCTTCGTAGCTGCCCAGCGCTTGCATCGCGGCATCGTTGACAGTCTTCACGGGGCAGCCCATCGCTGCTTGATAGTCGAATCCGACCCAACCCGTGCCCAGATTGGCCGGCTCGCAAACCGGTTTGTTGTGGAGCACGGGTCCAGGGTAGCCGATGCTCGCCACGTCGTACTTCCAGTCGCCGACGAGTTGCTTGACGCCTTCGACCATCTCGGCAGCACTCAGCGTGCGGCTCGAGTTGAACTTCCGGTGCTCGGTCTGGCCGGTAACGAGAATCTTGACGTGCGTTCCCCCCACATCGACCACCAGGACGTTCATCGTATTGCCTCACAACTTGACAACAATTGGCGGCAGCAGCGATTGTGGCACCGCCGAACCCAACAAACTACGAGCCGACGTGACGGTCGTCGTTCCACAGGCGGACCACCGGCTCATCCAGCTTGTGCTCGTAGCCGACAATGCTCAACGTAGCGGTCGACAACAAGAAGTAGCGGCCCGCGCCGGGTTCCAGCCCGAGCCACCGGGCGACCAAAACGCGGAGGAAATGGCCACTGGAAAAGATTAGCACGTCGCCGTCGACCCCGCGCACACGTTCGACCACCCGCTCGGCGCGGACGCCCACGTCCTGGGGCGATTCGCCACCCGGACAACCGTCACGAAACAACTGCCAATCGGGTCTGTTCTTTCGGATCTCGATGGTGGTTATGCCCTCGTATTGCCCGTAGTCCCACTCGACCAGATCGTCGTCCAGCTCCACGTGTTCTCCGTATCCGGCCAACTGGCACGTGCGGAGCGCGCGCTTGAGCGGACTCGAGTACACTTTTGCGAATTTCACGTTACCGATCAATTCGCCCAGCCGGCGTGCGTTCGACTCGCCGTTTGCCGTCAGTGGTAAATCGGTCGTCCCGGTGTGTTGCCCGCTGAGTGACCAGGCAGTCTCGCCGTGGCGAGCGAGGTAGATTCGGGGCAGCGCTGATTTTGCCAAGGGGTCGCTCCAGTGGCGAGTTTGCACGCTATGTCGATGTCTTTGGCAAGAGCTCTGCCGCCGCTCGATCCGCAAACAAGGTTGCCCGGCTTTGCTCGACGCGCCCTGCAGGAATGGAGGCGTCCGCCGCGAGAAGCCGCGGGAGCATCGTGATCTTCGATTGACCAGTCGTCAGCCACAGAATGCGTCGCGCGCGATTCAACATCGGATACGTCAGCGTCATACGGCGATGCCCTTGATACTCGCCCGCCAGCGCAACGTCTCGATCGTCGACATCGAGTACCGGATCGTTCGGCACCAGCGACGCAGTGTGTCCATCGGGCCCCAGGCCCAGGTGTGCGAGATCCAAGATAGGCGGTGTGCCGGCCACCTGGGCCAGCGTTTCGGCGTAGGCACTTGCGCCTGCTTCCAGGTCCGGGTTTTCGACGGGCATCGCGTGAATTTGCTCGGGGGGCAGTGGCGCGTGATCGAGCAAACTTTGAGTCAGGTGCGTCAGATTGCGGTCCGCGTCGCCGGCCGGAGCGACCCGTTCGTCGACCTGCACGACGTGTACTTCCTTCCACGGCACCGATTCGTTGGCCAACGCGCGCAGCATTGTCCAGGGAGTTTTTCCACCGCTGACGGCCATAACAAAGCGACCCCGCATGTCGACGGCATCGCGGGCCTGCGCGGCGACGAATCTGGCCGCCTCGACAGCGACGTGATCGGGATCGGCAAAGATCTCAACCTGCATCAAATCGGCTCCGACAATCGCATCGGCTGCTCGACGGTTCGCAAGCGGCGCGCAACCGCGTGCGCTCCGTCGAATCGAATCACTGTGGTATATCTGGACCTCTGGCTCGTTTCTCTGACGCTGCTTCGCGACGCTACACTTTGCTGACGACCGGGTCGTGCCAGCCTCCGGGCGGACAAACCTCTTGCGACGCTTTGGTCGGTCCCCACGTGTTCGGCTCATACGGCTCCACCGGTTCCGGATTGCCCAACACGGGATCGACGATCTTCCAGGCCGACTCCACGGAGTCCTCGCGAGCAAACAAGGTGGCATCGCCGCGCATCGCGTCGCCCAGTAGTCGCTCGTAGGCATCCATCACTTCGCCCTGCGGGTTGTGGCTCATCAGCAGTTCAACGTTCTCGCCGCGCATTGCCTCGCCCGGCATCTTGACCATCGCCCCCAGGCCGATCGTGACTTCTGGGTTGAGCCGAAAGCGAACGTGATTCGGGTGAGGGCAACGCAGGAACACGTCAGGCGGGGGCTGCAGCTCCACGTAGACTTCGGTACACGTCGTCGGTAGGCACTTGCCGGCCCGAATGTAGAACGGCACGCCCGTCCAGCGCCACGAGTCGATCTCGAGCCGCAGGGCGACAAACGTTTCGACCTGCGAATCGGGCGCGACCCCCTTCTCGTCGCGATACCCGTGAAATTGCCCGCGCACGACGTCGGCATCGGACAACGGCGGTATGCACTTGAAGATCTTCACCTTCTCGTTGCGAATGGCTTCACTGTCCGTGCCGGCCGGCGGCTCCATGGTCAACAGCGCCATTACCTGCAACAAGTGGTTCTGGACCACGTCTCGGATCGTGCCGGCCTCTTCGTAGAACGCGCCGCGCCCTTGCACGCCGAATGATTCGGCCATCGTGATCTGCACGCTGCGAACAAAGTTTCGATTCCAAATCGGCTCCAGGAACGAATTGCAAAAGCGGAAGTAGAGCAGGTTCTGCACCGGCTCTTTGCCCAGGAAATGATCGATCCGGAAGATGTCATTCTCGGCGAAGTTCGAGAGCAGAATTCGATTCAGCGAGCGGGCGGATGCAAGATCCCGCCCGAACGGCTTTTCGACAATCACCCGCGCGCCGACCGAACAGCCCGACTTTCCCAACTGTTCGACGACCACGGAAAACATCGCGGGCGGGATTGCCAGGTAGTGCGCCGGGTGTTTCGCACTGCCAAGCTGCTCGCGCAGCGCGTCGAAAGTCGCCGGATCTTTGTAGTCGCCGTCGACGTAGCGCAACAACCCGCAGAGCTTCTCGAACGCCTTCTCGTCCACGCCCCCGCCGTGCATTTTCAGACTGTCTCGGGCCCGCGCTTTTAGGTCATCGAGCTTCCAGTCGTTCTTCGCCACGCCGACGACGGGCACGTTGAGCGCGCCGTGCTGGATCATCGCTTGCAGCGCGGGAAAGATCTTCTTGTAAGCCAAATCGCCGGTAGCGCCGAAGAAAACCAGCGCGTCGGATTCGGGAGAAGGCATCAGGGTCTCATTTCCTCAAACGGCGCTGCCGCCACGTTCGTCACCACGGTCGCGTGGCGCCTGCGGTGGCTAGCTGCTCGCCGGCTTTTCCTTGTGTCCGCCGAACTCAAATCGCATCGCCGAGAGCAGCTTGTCGGCGAAGTCGCCGTCGCCCCGCGAGCTGAAGCGTTCGTACAGCGCGGTGCTGAGCACTGGCACGGGCACCCCCTCGTCGATCGCCGCCTTGATCGTCCAGCGTCCCTCGCCCGAGTCGGAAACGCGCCCGGCAAAGTCCGCCAACTGCGGATCGCCGGCCAGCGCCGCGGCGGTTAAATCCAACAGCCACGAACCGATCACGCTACCGCGCCGCCAAACCTCTGCGACGTCGGTCAAGTTGATGTCGTATTGGTAGTGTTCCGGACTGCGGAGTGGCGTGGTTTCGGCGTCGATCTCGCGCTGGCGTTTGCCGATGTTTGCCTCGCGCAACACAGCCAGCCCTTCAGCGTACGCCGCCATCACTCCGTATTCGACGCCGTTGTGAACCATCTTCACGAAATGTCCGGCCCCGTTCGGACCACAGTGCAAGTATCCGTGTTCGGCCGTGCCGGCCATGTTTTCACGGCCGGGCGTGCGCGGGGCCGAGTCGATCGACGGAGCCAGGCTGGCAAAGACCGAATCAAGGTGCTGCACGACGTCCGGCTCGCCGCCAATCATCTGGCAATACCCGCGCTCAAGCCCCCAAACGCCTCCGCTGGTCCCAACGTCGACATAGTGCAGACCCTGCTGTTTGAGCGCGGCTGCGCGACGAATGTCGTCGACGTAGTAGGAGTTCCCGCCGTCGATCAGGATGTCGCCCTTGTCGAGCAGGCCGGCCACTTCACCGATCATTTTGTCAACGATCGCCGCGGGCACCATCATCCACACCGCCCGCGGCTTGGACAGCTTGCCGACGAATTCGTCGAGCGACTTTGTGCCGATGGCCCCTTCCTTCGCCAATTCGTCGACAATCGCAGGGTGAATGTCGTAGACGACGCATTCGTGGCCGTCCTTCATAAGCCGGCGGACCATGTTGGCGCCCATTCGCCCCAAGCCGATCATTCCAAGTTGCATCTGGCATCTCCTTTGTCGCGGCAATTGTTGGGGCGCGGCCAATGGTTTCGCGCGAGTGCATTGTAGCGGACGCGCTGCACGTTGAAACGACCAGGCCGGCCGATCGCGTCAAAAAAAGGAATCGCGATGAGCTAGCGAATCGGTACCGCGTTGGCCGGCGGGCCGCGGTTTAACTCGAAGCAGCGGCCATGCTATGCGCCTCGGACGCCGTCGGATAGACTCAACAGCGAATGTTCCCTGTCGCACGCCTCTTCTAAATGCCTGCCATGACGTTGCTTTTGGCCGACCATTGGGTCGTGGAGAATTGGGTCGGCATCTTGGCCGCCGCGGTCGCCATCTACGTGTTTGGCGTCCCGCTCCTAGTACTTGGCCAGTTTCACCACGAGGCACATCCGACGGTCCAACGGGTCGAGCCGCACATGCTGCCGCTACCGGAGCCCGTGGCCGAACACCTCAATGCGGTGGCGGCCTGTTTGGAGCCAGAAGGATTCGAGGCTCGCGGCGTTTTCCTGCTGCCCCATCCAGCCAAGAACGTCAGCGTGTTTCTTGCCTTGTTCGTCAACCAGTCAACAGTGGAAACTGCGTTCGCAGTGTCGGCCGTCGCTCGCGGTGACGGTAACGTGGTCGTGGCCGAATACGTGGAGATCAACACGTACTTCACGACCGGCCGCGAAATCAACACCGGCAACCTAACCGACGTTCCGGCGTATCGAGCACCGCGAAACACCTTGACGACGCACGTGCCCTGGATTGCCGATCCAGTCGAACTGTGCGAGATCCATCGCGCAATCGTGTCGGCGAAGGGCGACTCCGCCCCGACCGAACTGCGGATCGATACCCAATTCGACGGAGATGCCGCGGCGTATCTCTCTGGCTTGATGCACGAGGAGCTGGAAGCAGCCGTGCACGACGGGTTCCTGCGACTTGACGGCGGCGGCGCGCACTACCGGCCCACGCTGCGCGGAGCCTACCTGATGACTTGGAAGCAGATCCCGCCGTTCGCGCGGTTCGTCATGCGGGCCCGCGATCGTCGGTCGACGCAAGTGCTCGAGGACGTCGGCATGGCGTAAACGGCGTACTTCGCAAGCCATGCAAGCGGTGCCATGTGCAATGGCCACGCCGCATCGCCCCGCCCTGCCGCGCGCGTTTATTTCAAGATCTCGAACAAGTTGCTGTGGTCGTCCGTCCACAGAATCGTGCGCTGCAGACCGGAGCCCACGGTCGACGAGGCCGTCTTCACCTGGGCCACGTCGCTGTCGCCAGGCCGCGTCAGCACCATCCATTCCGCAGGAAACTCACCCCGCGCCGAATCACCGGGGGACGAGACGCGTTTTGCGTCGAAGCCGAACGCGTCGGCCAGCCCGGCCACGACGGGTGAAAGATCGAGATACCGGTTCGAGATGTTCACGGCCACTGGCGCCTCCGGCCGCAGATGACGCTCGTAAATTTCGAAGGCCTCTTTCGTCAGCAGGTGGGTCGGCACGGCATCACCGCTAAATGCGTCGAGAATGAGAAGATCAAACTGCTGCGCGGGCTCTTGTTCGAGCGACAATCGGCCGTCGCCCAATACCACGTCATACTGGCCGCGGCAATCCGCCAAGTACGTGAAGTACTTCTCGGCGAAGCGCTGCACGTCGTCGTTCAATTCGTAAAAGCGAAAGTACTGGCCCGGCTGCGCATAGACAGCAAGCGTACCGACGCCCAGCCCAACCACGCCGACGCGAAGATCCGAGCGGTCATCCAGCGATGCGAGCGTCTGTCCGACGCCGGTCGATCGCCCGAAGTACGCCGTTGGCTCCCGACGCTTTTCCGCATCGGCAAACTGCAAACCGTGCACGATGCGGCCACTGTAGAAGTTGAAGACGTGGCGATCCGGGTCGTCGACTTCGCGCTCAAGCACAGAGATCACACCGTAAAAGTTTCGGGCCGATTCGTGCAATGCGTCGCCGGCCGCGGCGCGCATCAGCGGGCCTTCTTTCAAGACCACCAATACGACGAATAGTCCCACCGAAATTGCGGCGAAGTGTCGCCGCAGGAATGACGGTTCGCGCGAGTCGATCAACACCCAAGCGGCCAGCAAACACCCAAGGAGCAATCCGTAGCGCCATTCGGCAAACGTCGTGAACAAGTGCGGCGCCATCAGGCTGACAAACAGTCCACCGATCGCGCCGCCCGCGCTGATCATCAGGTAGAAGCTGGTCAGATAGTTCGGATGGGGCCGCAGGCGAAACAACTCGCCGTGGCACACCATGCACAAGAAAAACAGCGCGGCAAAGTGCAGCACCAGCTCCTGCACGAAGCTAAACGCCACTCCCGAGCCGCCGGTGATCAACTGGTCGACTGCCGCGACAGCGCCCAGCGATGCCAGCGCCGCCACCGAGCAGGCTTTGCGCAGGTACCAGCGAGGGTGATCGAAGCTGATGATGAACGAAATCAAGTACAGGCTCAAAGGAGCGACCCACAGAAACGGCATCACAGCCACGTCCTGGCAAACATGATTCGTTGTGGCCAGCAACATGGTGGAGGCCAGGGCCGGCAGCAGCAGCCATGCGGCCCGCTGTTGCCAGCGAGGCGGCACGTCCGCAGCCAACTCGACGGTCCCTTCCGAAAGACTCGGCGGGCGCCGAGCCCAAGAGGCGGCCAACACGGCCAACCCACACAAGGCGGCAAAGGCCACGAATCCCAGTCCCCAATACCAGGTTTGTTCGGCCAGCGCGAAACGGGGTTCGACGAAGAACGGGTAACCGAGCAATCCGACCAGCGAGCCGGCGTTCGACAGCGCGAACAACCGGTACGGCGATCGGTTGGCAAACGTGCGGCTGAACCAGGCCTGCACGAGCGGACCCGTCGCCGAAAGTGCAAAGTACGGAAGCCCAACCGCGACGCTCAGCAAGCCGAGAATTCGCAGCGTGGGCCCCGTGCCGGTATCGAGCTTCCAGGCCACGTCCGGCGCGATCGGCAGCACACAGACCGCAGCGACCAGCAAGCTCACGTGCACCACGGCCTGCCAGCGCGGCCGCAGCACCTTGACCAGTAGGTGCGCGTACGCGTAGCCGGCAAACAGCATCGTCTGAAAGAACACCATGCACGTCGTCCACACGGCTGGACTGCCGCCGAACCACGGCAGGATGTACTTGCTGATGATCGGTTGAACTTGAAACAGCAACAGCGCGCTGAGCAGCGTGGTCAGCGCGTAGTTGAGCATGAGCAGGCGCGTGGAAAGCTTGGTGGTCATGACGGCGTGTCGCAATCAGGGCGGGAACCGGCGCGCAGCAAGCGCGCAAATCGGGCGAGGCGGCAACGTCCCGACTGGGGGTCGGAGCCGGTCTCAACGCGCAAACGTAGCACGCCGCAAAGCACCACTTAGGGTAGGATCGCACGGCGGGGTGCGTCGGTCGCATGGCGCGATCGGCCCATCCTATCCGCCGCTAGAACCGGATTAATCGGATCGTCGCGACGGCCGCCTGCACGGCTCTCCGCCGGCATGATTCGCCCCCTGCCGTATCCTCTAGCAACCACGGCCGGGTGACGGGACAACGGCGTCCTAGAGCCAGTAGTAGATGTCCATCACTTGTTGCAACATCCCGTGGACCAGGCTGCGATCCGGAATGCTCGCGGCCATGCCGTAGATCGGTGCCATGCCGCCCTCGATGTCGGGCGTGTCGCGGACATAGGCGACCGACTCCTTTAAGTCGTGGACGAATCGTTCGGCGACCCCCGGCTCGGTCTGGCGCAGCGTGGGACTGACGTGGATAGCTGCTGGATTCAACAGCCCGGTCAGCACCCATTTTCGCTCGCTCATCTGATCGAGCACCTGATAGATGTTGACGTCGTCCGACGCCACCGCGAATGGCCCGATCGGGTGGCCAAGGAATCTGAGCTCCGGGATCTTGGCAATTCCGGACCGAATGGTCGCGACGGCGTCGAGGATCCGTTTGGTCGCGTCCAGGTAACCCGCCTCTCCGTGGTTGACCAGCGACGCCCAACAGGCGGCACTCAGCGCGCCCGGGCGGCTGCCGGAAAACGTCGGCGAATAGTACAGTCCACCCGGCCAGTCAGCGATGGTGAAGTATTGGTATCGCCGCAATTCTTGCCCCCGATACAACACGACCGACGTGCCCTTCGGGGCGTAGCCGTACTTGTGCGTATCGCACGACATCGACGTGACGCCGGGCACGCGAAAGTCGAACGGCGGAACCGGCTGCCCGAGCTTTTCAGCCCAGGGCAGAAAGAACCCGCCTAGGCATCCGTCCACGTGCAACCCGATGTCGTGCGCTTGGGCGAGCTCGCCCACCTTGTCGATCGGATCGATTGTGCCGTAAGGGAAGTTTACCGCGCTGGCGACCAACGCGATTGTGTTCGGTGTGATGGCGTCGGCCATGGCTGCCACTTCAACTCGAAAGTCGTCGTCCAGCGGCACGACCTTCGCTTCCAGATTGAAGTATTGCGCGGCCTTATGGAAAGCCGCGTGCGCGGAAACCGGCAACACGATTTCCGGCTGCGTGATGCCCTTCTTGTCGCGAGCCCAATCGCGATACGTCTTCATCGCCAGCAAGATACTCTCCGAGCCGCCCGACGAGACCGATCCGCAAACCCCTTCCTCGCTGCCGAACGGCGCGGTCGTCTGGCCGGCACCGAGCATGTGGGCGGTCATGGCGACAATTTCCGCCTCGAATTTTGCCGCACTGGGCCACAAGTCGGGATGCAAGGGATTCGATTGCGACTGAATTGCGTATACCTTGCTGACGAAGTCGACGTGTTCGTTGTCGCCGTGATACACCGACCCAGACGCATAGCCCTCTTCCCAGCGTGCCTGCTCAAGATCGCGAAGTTGCTGCATCTCTTCGAGGATCGCGGCGCGGTCGCGTCCTTCGGTCGGCAATTGCGAAACCGACTCGAAGCGCTCCCGATACGGATGCATCATTTTGTCGATCGGCGCGAGGATGCCCAGTTCTGATTCAGTCGGCGTGGACACGTGAAACCTCCAAAGTCGGTGGACGTTGCTGCTTGGTTCGCATCTGGCCGAACGACGGTTTACGGCCGGTTGGTTGGCGCGTCGCGGCGCTGGAGCCGGCGGAAGATTGGCCTGGTTGCTTTATAACTTGCCAGCCACGCCCCGAACAGATCCGCGTACAGCGATGCGTGTTCCGGCGTGGGCGAAAACGTGCGCTCCACGGGCACCAGGTCCGAAACTTCGTCCAACGTGATCCGCTCCAGGGCCAGCAGAGCTCCGAGCGCCGCGCCGCGCGAGGTGGCCAATTGTGGTTCGGCGATCCGTCGAATCGGGCGCTCGACAACGTCTGCCAGCGCCTGACACCACACGTCGCTTCGAGCGCATCCGCCGATCACGTTGAGCGTCTCAAAACGCCGGCCCACGAACCGCTCCACCGCGGACCGCAGCCAGCGCAAATTGAATGCCACGCCCTCGATCACGGCCCGCAGCGCTTCCGCCCGTCCGGTACGGAGGGTCTGATTCAAGAATCCGCCGCGCATCGTGCTGTCGCCGGTCGGCGGCCCTGCCCCGTTGAGCCATGGCAAGAATAGAAGCCCGTCGCTGCCGGGCGGCACCCCCGCGGCAAGTTGCTCGACCAACGCGTACACCTCCGAGCGCTGTTCGCGTGGACCATCTGCGCCGTCAGGAAATAGCCAGTTGTCCACAAGCGACTGCAGGCACTTGCCCGCAACTCCCTGCTCGGCCGTGACGAGATTGCGCCCATGAATGGCCGATGGCATGGTCGCCAGGTAGTCGAGGACGTTGGTTTTCTTGAACGGCACGTGACAGCTCATCCAGGCGGTCGTGCCGATGCAGACATGTCCCGAGTAGTCACACACCGCGCCCGAGCCGAGGGCCGCGGCACCGCTGTCAGGCATGCCTGCAACAACGGGGATTCCGCGGCGCAACCCCCACATTTCGGCGACTTCGGGCAGCAGCGAACCGACGATCGTGTTGACTGGCACCAGATCGGGCAGTTTCTCGCGCGTCAGGCCACACCAGCCCAGCAGCCGGTCGGAGTATTCGATCCGAGTGTTGTCGCGATTGTCCGTCAGCAGGTAGGGAAAGACGCTGGCATACGACGCACAAATCCGGCCGGTGAGCCGGCAGTTCATGTAGTCCATCGGCTCAAGGAACTTATACGTCTGGCGAAAGACGTCGGGCCGAGCATGCTTGATGTACAGAATGTGCGCCAGCGCGTCGGCCCCAGAGTGCGTGGGCACGCCGCCATTGATGCGGATCCATGCCAACATGCGGCGCAAACCGTAGCCGGCAACCTTGATCCAGCCATCGGTGATCGCGTGCGTGTACGGGGCACCGCGCGTGTCTGTCCAGTGCACGGCGTTCATCAGCGCACGTCCGTCGCGGTCAACCGGCGTAGTAACCGACCACTGGCTGGCACAACTCACCGCGACAATCTGCTCGGCCGGCACAGGGCAGTCCGCTAGGATTGCGCGAACGCAGTTGCTCGTGGCCTGCCACCATGCATCGGGATCCTGCTCGCCGCCGCCGTCGGCCGTAAACGCCGTGGTAATCGACTCCGACGCTTGTACGACCAACTCCGCGCGGTCCGAGAACAGGGCCGCCTTCAAACCGCTGCTGCCCAGGTCGAGCGCCAGGACGTAGGCCGTCTTATCATCGGTGGGCATGGAGGACGTCAGTCGTTCAGTGCGAGTATCAAATCACGCGACGTCCGCCGTGCACGGTATCGCCCGCCGGCGCGACGGTACCTGGCCCGCGGTGCTGCATCTCGCGGGCCTGAATCGGTCTAGTCATCTGGCTGGCGCGCAAACCACAACCGACGGACACGCGGCGTGCTATACCGCAACCCGGAGATCGTCCCTGCCTCATCGCGCTCGAAGCGCACCACGTCGGAAGACGTAACAAACTCGTCGCGGATGCTCGGCCTCAGACCGCGGCGGCGCCCCGACAAGCCGTCGACGAACAGTTTGTCAGCTTCGGCCGACACCTCAAATGATGCGCCGATTTCGGCGCTATGATACGTGCCCGCGTACTCCGCCAGCGCATCCCGCTCGGGCACGACAATCTCAACGTAGTCAAGCATTCGCGCGTCGCCGCTTTCCGCCTGAACGCGTACACGTCGCGCGTGCCGTTCGTCGGAAGGAACGAACGTAAAGCGCACTCCTGTCACGGCCCCTGTGCCAAGAAAGATCGTTGGGCCCAACGATTGCAGCTTGACGCTCCACGGGGCCGATCGCTTCAGCCGCAGCGCTCCACTCGACCCCTCGAAGGTCCACAGCGATCCACTGCTCGGATCACGATAAGTACCCGCAAGCGCGCGCAGCAACTCGTCCGGCAGCGTATGTTCAGCGGTCTTCGGTTCGGTGGATTCCGCTTGCAGATGGTCGGCCAGATACAGGTCGGTCACCCGCATGGCCAGGCCAGAGGGATCGACGTTTGACAGATTGGATAAGCAGATGACCGTGAACCGCTGTTCGGGAAATCGCGCCATTTGCGTGCGGAATCCCGCGAACGCCCCGCCGTGGTGCACACGCTTGAGCCCGCGATATTCGTCGATGACGAGCCCAAACGCATAGTTGAGTCGGCGGCCGTTGTTGAGCTGACCGCGCGAGTGCAGCAACGCGACGAGACCTGGATCGAGTTTCGATTCATGGAAGTTTTGATCCCACAGGAGCAGATCCCTGGCGCTGGTCCACAGGTTGCCGCTACCCACGGCTTCGATTTCCGGATCGTTTGTCCGAAATCCGGTTACTGAAGGTGCATGGCCCGTGGCGCGGTGCTTGATCACCAGGGAATTGTCGTCGCGAAAAACCGAATGTTTCATTCCCAGCGGCAGGAAGATGTTTTCTTCGGCAAACGCGCGCAGCGACTTGCCGCTGACTCGCTTGACGATGGCCGCCATCAGGACGTAACCGGAGTTCGAATAAGAATATTCTTCGCCTGGCCGAAAGTTGAGCTCCCGCTGCCGCGCAATCAGCCGCACCGCGTCGTCAACCGTTAACCCGTGCGTCGTGTTGCCGGCCATCGCGTTCAGGGACAAGTAGTCGCGCAGGCCGCTTGTGTGGTGAACCAGGTGGCGGATCGTGATCAAGTCGCCGTAGTCGGGCAGCTCGTCGATGTACTTTCGAACGTCGTCGTCCAGTGACAACTTGCCGCGCAGCGCCAGGATGCCGATCGCCGCCGCGGTAAACTGCTTGGATGTCGAGGCGATATAGAACACCGACTCGGCCGAAAGAGGCACGTCGTGTTCCAGACTGGCCATCCCGTAGCCGCGCTCGTAAATGATCCGGCCGTCATGAATCACGGCCACCACCATCCCGGGTGAGGTCGGTTTGTCCCACTTGGCAAAGATCTCATCGACGTCCGTTGGCGACACCGTGCGAACCACAGCGGCGCGACTTGTCTCGTCGGATGCATTGCAACGCTGGCTGGTCGCAACGGAAAGCGCGATGACCGCAACCGCCGCGGGCAGCGTCCAGCCCAGTCTCGGCGGCGCGAGGCGATTCGAAATAGCTCGGGTGCTCACAGAGTCGACCTTCCCAAAGTGCGGCGCCGCGGCAATTGCGGCGTGCGAATCGAGTGGTTCTATTTGTAACATGCCCGAGCGTGTGATGTAATCGCGCACGGTGCCACTCGCAAGAATCGCCGAACGGGCCGTGTGGCGAATGGGCCGAGACCAAGTCGGCCGAGGCGACTTCGTGCCCACCCGGCAGTTGTCGGACTTCGCCACCAATCTTGTTCGAACAGCAACACACATGTAGGCGAGAATGCCATGCCATGCTTTCGACGCGGACGGCGGATGATGACTGCCGGTTCGATTTGCCTGTTGTTGACGGCCGCACTGCACACGATGGCCCATTTCAGTCCGTTGCCCGATGACCCACAACTGCTCAAAGTGGTGGATGCCATGCAGGCACACCAGATCGACGCGGGCTTCGGCATGCACCCGACGGTCGTGGATATTCAGCGATCGATGAGCCTGGCAATGAGCGTGTTCTTGGCCGCCATCGGCATTGGGAATCTTGTCGTATTGAACCAGGCGTCGATTCCGCCTTCTCTAGTGCGCAATCTGGCGGGCGTGAACGCGATCTCGATGGCTACATTGGCGTGCGTGTACTACGTGCACTCGTTTCCGCAACCGCTCATGAACTTCGCCGTTCTGGCCGTCCTATTTCTGATTGCCTTGCTACTGCCGCAAGGCGCCGCCACGTCTGGGCATACAACCGCCGACTTGTAGACGCTTGCACCGTCACCCGTCTCACCCGTGTTACTGTAACTCCACATGCCCGAGTTGCCCGACATCACCGTCTATCTCGAGGCACTTTCAAAGCGCATTGTTGGCCAGGCGCTGCGCGCAATTCGGGTCAACAGTCCCTTTCTGCTCCGCACGTTCGAACCGCCACTGGAAGGAGCAGCCGGCAAGGCGGTCCGGCAGTTGCGCCGCTTGGGGAAGCGCATCGCGATCGGGCTCGACGATGAACTATGGCTGGTCCTCCATCTGATGATTGCCGGACGACTGCACTGGAAGGAGCCCGGCGCGAAACTTTCTGGCAAGTACCACCTGGCGGCGTTTGATTTCGATTCGGGATCGCTCGTACTGACCGAAGCGGGCGCAAAACGGCGCGCGGCGCTATCGCTGGTGCGGGGAGACAATGCGCTGACAGCACACGATCCGGGCGGAGTTGACGTCCTGACCGCCAGCAGCGACCAATTCGCCGAAGCGCTCCGCGCAGAGAATCATACGCTTAAGCGTGCCTTGACCGACCCTACGCTGCTTAGCGGTATCGGCAATGCGTACTCCGACGAGATCCTGCACCGTGCGCGGCTCTCGCCTTTTCTGCAAACCGCGAAGCTAACGTCGGATGACGTCGAGCGGCTGTACGTCGCGACGCAAGCCGTGTTGCAAGAGTGGATCGAACGGTTGCGCGCCGAGGCAGGTGACAAGTTCCCAGAACACGTCACGGCATTCCGCGAGCAAATGGCTGTCCACGGACGCTTTGGCAAACCGTGCCCCGAGTGCGGCGCTCCGGTCCAGCGGATCCGCTATGCAAGCAATGAAACAAACTACTGCCCCGGCTGCCAGACCGGCGGGAAGATCCTGGCCGATCGCTCACTCTCACGCTTACTGCGCGACGCCTGGCCACGACATCTAGACGAGCTGTAGGTTGTTGACCACCGAGCGACGACAATAAAGAAGCGGAGTTTTCGACACGATGACGATGCGAGTTTCCGGCAGGTCGCGGCCGTCCCTTGTTTGTCCCCCGAACGCTCTGACGCGCGTAATCCGAGGTTTGACACGCGCAACTGCCGGACCTACGTTTTACGTGGTATTCTTCAAGAGCGTTTCCAGCGGCAGGCCGCGGCTGGCCGCTCGTGCGGCGAAGAAACGACATGCAGCGTTGCCTGACGCCGGCAAACTTTCAGTGACGACACATCCCGGCCTTTGAGCCGACGACGCGTTTGCCAGACACGACACGATCGTCTTCCGTTTCTGCTGGTCGACAGCCACCTAACTAACTGCCCCTCGCCCTGCTTGTCGGTGTTCTCGTGGTCTTTCCCTTGCCGCTGACGCCGTTCGAATGGTACTACCTGACGGACGACTCGCCGGAGTACCCCATGGCGATCTCCGCCGAGTTTCTTTTCACGGGTCGGCTCGTGCGGGCCGCGTTTGCGACGGCGCTGGGGAAAGTGATGGAGCGCCACCCGATGCTCTCAGCGGTGATCGAAGACGGACCCAAGGGCCCGCAATGGGTCGCCGGCCCGTCGGTAGAACCATGGCTCGACTGGAACGACGTGACGGTTCCAATCGGACCGTCCCAAAATGAGTATCTGGATCTTCGTCAACGGCCTGGGCTGCGCGTTTGGGTCCGGGTCGGAGACGACTCTTCCCGAGTGCTGTTTCAGATCCATCATTGCGTCTGTGACGGGCTGGCGGTACTGCAAGTCATCGGAGAGCTAGCCGCCCTGTACGCTGCTGCGTGCGACCCAGCCAAGTCCGACATCCGTCTCCCGCCGTTGGACGCCCAGCGGTTGCGCGATCGCGGAGTGGTCGACGTCGGTCCGGACTTCAAACCGACCCTGCGTACGGCGCTGCGTGACGTGTTGGCAACACTGCGTGTTTGGCGACGTATCCTGTTTCAGCGGTGCGCCGTCCTGGCCGTGCCCCAACACGACACGAGACCAAAGGGGACAGACTCCGCGGCGAGTACGCCGAATAAGGATCCCGATGGCCGTTCAACGAAAGAGTTGGAGCATTTCGAGACCCACGCGTTCTGCCGGGACGAGACCGAGCGATACAAGGCGGTCGCCGCGAATCAAAACGTGACGCTCAACGACTTGCTGCTGCGCGACATGTTGCTGACGGTGCGCGAATGGAACAAGGCGCACGGGGAAGAGCATGACGGCCGGGTGCGGGTCAATGTACCGGTGTACGTGCGCGGACGCGCCGGTTTCGACATCCCGGCTTCCAACGGCATCGGTTTCGCCTTTCCGTCGGTCGATCTGAGTCGAACTGCCGACCGCGCTGCCGTGCTTCGCGAAGTCAACAAGCTAATGCGCCAGGTCAAGAACTGGAAACTGGCGCTGTACTTCTTGGGCGGTCTAGCAGCTGCGATGCGCTTCGGTGGACTTGTCCGCTGGGCCCTGCGCCGTAAAAGGCCGATGGCAACAGTCGTGCTCAGTTACCTTGGTCCGGCCTTACAGCAAAGCCCTCTGCCGCGCCGTGACGACGGAAAGCTAATCTGTGGAAACGTCGTCCTGGAGCAGATGGCCGGCGTGCCGCCTGTTCGGCCGCTGACCCGAGCATCGGTCGTCGTGCTCGAATACGGTGGCGAATTGACGGTCGGCATGCGGTGCGACGCACACCTATTTGGGCCGTCTGACACGCGCGCGTTGTTGTCGGCGCTCGTGGCGCAGATTCGCGAAACGATTCGCGTGCAAGCCTGATCCAGCCGCGATGCACCGTCGGCGCAACGCGCCGTATGCGTTACAGCCTACGGATGAATCGCCGCGCCACCATCGACGGTGAGCACTTCGCCCTGCACCAAATCGCTCAAGGGGCTGGCCAAGAACAGCACGGCGTCGGCCACGTCGGACGCGTCGAGCATCCGCTGCCCCATCATCGAGCGGTCTTTGCGACCCTCGAAGATCGCGTCGGCGTTGGGCAGCTTTCGTGTTGAATCGGTATCGACCAGCCCCGACTTGACCACGTTGATGTTCACACCCCGGTCGCCGATCTCCAAGGTCAGGTGGCGCACGAGGCTCTCCAGCGCCGCTTTCGAGCTGCCGATCAGTCCGTAGAACGGCAGCGCAATGTCGGAGCCATGGCTCGACAGCGTGATGACTTTGGTGCGCGGCTCGCCGTCGGCTCGCTGCAAAAGCGGCATCGCGGCTTGCACGAGGTACAACAGGGCCAACACATTCGTGTTGTATGCCGCTTGGAAATTCCGCTCGGTTGCGCCCAGCAGCGGCCGGAAACCGCCGGTCGCGGCGTTACTGACCAGCACGTCGAGCCGCCCGAAGCGGTCCTTTACGGCGTCGAGCATGCTCCGCACGTCATCTTGTTCGCTGACGTCGGCCTTTACGACCAACACGTCGCGTCCCTTGTCGGCGATTTGTTCGGCGACTTCCATGGCCGCTTGCCGGTTGACGACGTAGTTCAGCGCGACATTCGCGCCGGCTTCGGCGAGTCGCAGGGCACACGCCCTGCCAATGCCACGCGAGCCGCCGGTCACGAGTGCCACGTGTCCGCTGAGATCAATCATGATTCGTTACCTGTTGTTGGCAAAGGGTTATTGTTGCGTATCTCGTTGGGAGCGGGCCACGGCCAGCACGGCCAACTGCCCGTCAAGGTTCCAGGACTGCAGGCGACAATCGTCGCGCCATGTGTCGCGGTAGCGACATCGCCCGTCGGCCCGCACTTCGACGTCGCGGGGGGCGAAGCTTTCGCCGGTGTTGCACGCTTTGTAGATGGCCTCCTTGGCCGCCCAGATAAACTGACCGGTGGTGGTGCTTTGCGTTTCGCCAAACCATGCGCGCTCGGCCGGCGTAAACCACAGCCCGACGAATCGATCCGAAAAACTGTCCGCTTCGGTCAGGTCGACTCCCAGGGCAACGCCGGTCGCGGTACTCAGTACGGCCAACACGCCGCGCCGTGTGTGAGAAATGGACAGCGACCATGGGCGTGCCACTCCGTCACACCAGATGCGCGGGCGATTGACGCGCCCGGCTTCGTCACGCGATAGGATATCGATCCGCGGCGTTGCGCCTGCATCGCCGCTTGGCGCCGTCTCGCGGTCGGCCACGAGTTGCTTGGCGAGAGTGCGCCCAACGAGCCACGCCGTGCGCCTACCCGGGTCGCGCCACGTGGCCAGTTCGGCTTGCTCACGATCGCTGAGCCACGGCGCGGCGTGCGCGATGCTGGCTTCCAGGGGCGCATACCGCCGATCGATCCGCGGCATAAGCTGAGTACCCGATTTGCTGTTGGCAAATCGCGCGCCATCGTCGGACAAGACCGCGGGGATCGCATCTGTTTCGACGGACGTTGGGTTCATGGTGTGGCAACCTACTTTCGGAGGATGGCGACGCGGTGGCCGGTGGCACGAAGGATGGCCGTTCGGTCTTCGCCGAAGATCGTGAAGTCGTACGTTACGTGCGTTTGTGTTACTTCACGGCAGGAAAACGCCACCAGGCAGTTCTCGTTCTCGCGCGGCATCCGGCCCAGTTCCACCGCCTCCAGCGATGCCGGCAAACTGAACGACTGGCCAGACGCAAAGAAGGCGTGAATGCCGCAGGTGTAAAATCCGGCGTCCAGCAGCGTGGCCGGAACGATCCAATCATGGCCCGGCCGCTGCCCGCCAAGCTGTGCCAGCGACAGAGCCACCAATCGGCTCCATCCGCCGCGTTCGTCGCCCGTCGTGGCCTTTACGCCCTGAAGTGCCGGCCCGTGATAAAGGGGGCCGTTGGTTTGAAACTGGAATTCGTGCATCGACTCGGGTGGCTCGCCCGGCATGGCCACTTCCAGCCGTGGCGCGCCGGAGGAAACTTCGGCCACAGCTCGCAAGTGGACGCGGTCCTTCTTCAGCAGCTTGCCAGCCCGATTGTAGAAGTCAGTCAGCAACTCGCACGCCAGCTTGTTGTTTTCGCCGGGCATCACCCGCACCCGCGCCTCAAGCGGCTGATCGGAGTGGAATACCAGACCCTCGATAAGCTGCAAATCGCGAATTGCCACAACACGTTGGCCGCTTGCCAGTTGGGCCGCTTCGGCCACGGCCTCGAGCCCGATCACCGCCGGTAAGAGCGGCTTGCCGCGAAACTGATGATCAGTCAAGAACCGGTCACTGGCCGGCTGGAAGTGTATCGTGGCTTCGTGCCCGCCTTGGTAGGGAACGATCGATTCGACCAACGGCAGCTTCGCGGCGCGTGGCGCATCTGCCTGGTCGGCCGACCGACCGACGACTGGCGCGTCTTCCACGAATGGATAGAACATCTTCTCGAAGTATTGGTCGGTGATCACGATTTCGGGCTTGGGCAGTCCGGCTTCGAGCTCGCGGCAGAAGTGCTCAACGCCCTCTCGCGGCGCGATGAACTGCATCTTTAGCTTGCCGCGGCTGCCGGTCGCGTTGTCGCCGTTCATGGCCATTCCGACCTCGTCCCACGACTGCCAATCGAGGCACGATACGGCGCACCCAACTCGTCCCGCGCCATACCAGGCGCAAAGTTTGGCAAACATGTCGTTGGCCGCCGCGTAGTCAGCCAATCCGTTTCCGCCGTAGCGCCCGCCGATCGACCCAAAGCCGATGAAGTACTTCACCGGATCGTTCCACGTAAGCGACATCAGCGCGATGGCCCCGTCGAGCTTGCCGGCGAAAGTCCGCTCGGTCACCTCGGGATTCAACGTGGCGAATCTCCCCGACTTGCCGTAGCCGGCCCCATGGACGATGCCTTCGATCGGCCCGGCCTGGCGGATTGCTTCCAGCGTGGCGGCGACGCGATCCCAGTCGGACAGATCGCAGGCATAGTAGGTCACGTCGATACCGGCAGCCTTGAATCGCTGCAACGAATCGTAGATCTCGATGTCGTTGCGAACGTGCTCCCATTCTTTTTCGGGCGATCGACCCTCAGACACAGCCTTGCGGACGATGCCCGACTTGATCTCGGCAAGTTGCTCCTCAGTGCAGTTGCGCCACACGGCGTCTTCGCTGGGCGTCGCAGTGCGTCCGATCAGGTGCAGCTTCAACCCATAGCGCTTGCCCAACTCGAAAGCAATCGCGGCCGTGATGCCGCGCGCCCCACCGGTGATCACCCAGTTCGTGCCCGGCCGAACCGGTTTGCGGGCGAGCGATTCCACCGGTCGCACAATCGAGCGAACCACGCTGCGCTGCCCGGCCGACCAGCCGACCTCGACATTCGGGTCGTCCGCAGCCAGCTCCCGGCAAATGGCGTCGACGACGACTTCGGGCGCATCGCCCGCGGGCGCATCGATGGCCTTGGTGCGGACCTCGCTTTGTGCAAGTCGCGTGTCTTCGATGTAGATTGACTTGAGCATTCCAGTCAGCGCGCCGCCGTCGGGCAGCGGCACGTTCCCGGAGAATCCAAAGTCGCCTCCCATCGACGTAATGGCCACCAGCGTCACGCGCGATTTGTCTTTGGCCTTCATCCGCTGGCGGAACCAGTGTTGAGCCGTCTTGAACGGCGTAACTAGCCCCAGCGCACGGCGCTCTTGCCAGGCGTCGCGGGCCAGGTACGACTTGTTCCACGTATCCCGCCCGGTCATGAGGAACATGTACTGCGGCGGATCGGACGCGTACAACGATTCGACCGCGGCCTGGGCTTCCTCGACCGACGTGGTGATCGGCAGTTGGTAGACTCGCACTCCAGCCGCTTGCAAACGCTCGCGCAGAGCGTGCGCCGTCGGATTGTCGCCCAGGATGCAGGCCGGGCCCTGCCATGTGGGTTCTGCTGGCGAATCGGCCGGAAGCGGTGCGGCAACCATCCGCAACTCGTGGCGCGAGGCAATCGGCTCAAACGATAGCGGATCCCATCCGGCCGTGGTTTCCGCCGCAGGGATTTCAGTAGCAGCAGACCGCTTTGCACTTGGGGCGTCGGTCGTGCCGTCGGCCTTTGGATGGTAGAGCGTTCCGTAGAACCGCCCGTGGTATTCCCAGCTCGTAATCAGCACTTCGCTTTCCGGTGCGCCGGCGTAGAGCTCGCGAATGAAGTGGTCGATGCCTTCCTGTTTCGGCATCCGCTCCGGACCGTCGCCCATCCGCAGCGCGGTCGCGCTTTCCGGCCGGGCGGCCATGCCGATTTCGTCCCAGGCATGCCAGTGGAAGCTGACCGATCGCACGCCAGGTCGCCGATCGCGGTACCAAGTAGCTAGCTTGCACAACATGTCGCTGGCCATGCCGTAGTCGGTTTGGCCGTTTCCGCCGAGCCGCCCGCTGATGGATCCGAATCCGATAAACCAGCCGATCGGATCGTCCATTGTCAGCAGCATCAGATTCAACGCGCCTTCGACCTTCGAACCGATGGTGGCTTGCACGCTTTCGAATGTTTTCTTCTCGTAGCCGGCGGCGCGCTCGACGCCCGCCCCGTGCAACAGGCCATCGATCGGGCCTGAGGTGGCGCGGATTGTGTCCAGAACGCCAGCCAGCGCCGCACGGTCCGACACGTCGCAGGCGTGGTAGGTGTAGTCGACGCCGGCCTCGTCAAACGCGCGAAGACACCGGTCGACCTCGATGTCACGTTGTGCACGGCTCCAAGCCGAGTCCATCGGCTGGCCGGCAGCGCGGGCGTCGCGCATGACTTGGCCCTTGAGCGCCTTCATTTCGTCGGTCGACAGATTGCGCCATGCCGAATCGATAGGCCGAACCGGCGAGTTGCCGATCAAGTGGAGCTTCAATCCGAAGCGCTTTCCAAGTTCGAGCGCGCAGGCGGCCGTAATGCCCCGACCGCCGCCAGTGATGACCCAGGTTCCACCCGGCCGAATGTTCGCTTGCTTCCGGACGGGCGCTTTTTCCGGATACGCGCATTGCACAAACCGCTTACCGCCGGCGTAGGCCGTTTCGTAGTCAACTTCGCGCGACGCTAGGTCGCGGCAGATGTTGGCCGCCAGCGAATCGACTGGCTCGTCGTCTGGAGCGTCTACCACCTTCGTACGCAACTCCTTGTTGTTGCGCATGTAGCCGACCTCGATGTAGATCGACTTGATCAGGCCGGTCAGCGCGCCACTCTCGGGCGACTCGATCGGTCCGGTAAAGCCAATCGTTCCGTTGAGGCGTGTCGCGGCAACCAGCGTGCACTGCTTGAGCAGCTTTGCCTCGCTAGCCCGCTGCACCCAACGCTGACACAGGAAGTAAGGCAGCAGCACCGTGCGGTACCAGCGCCGCTTCCAAGCGGTCTCGTCGGTTGGGTCGGCCAGTGCTTCGCGCGGCGTCACGATAAACACGTGCGGCGTCGGCTGCTCGCTCCATATCCGATCGAACGCGGCGATCGTTTCGTCGAGGTTGTCGGAAATCGGCAGTTGCCGAACCGTGTTGCCAGACGCTTCGATTCGTCGCGTCAATGCCTCGCCCAGCGCGTTCTCGCCAATGATCAGCGCCGCACCGTGCCATTGCGGCATGTCGGCCACATCGTCGGAGAATGGCATCTCCATTTCCCGCAGGTAGAATCGGTGCGTCTGGTCGAGGGCGTAGTCGTCCTCCTTCAAGTCGTACTCGGGACCGGCAGGGGCCGGCGGTTCGGTCGGCACAGCCGAAGCAGGCGCCGCGATCGAAGCAACAGAAGTCGCTTCCTCGGTACGCGCAACGACGGCCGATTGTGCAACGCTGCCGTTGCCGGAAAGAAACTCATCCCCGTGCGCCAAGAGGGCCGACAAATTGACCCGCACTCCGCCCGCAAGTCCGCGGAGCTCGTCGAGCTGTTCAGCCGAGAAGTCGGACGAAGTCGGCGCAAGCGGCGCGTCGTCGTATTGCGGTCCAGACGCATCGGCGTATTGGCGCAGCGTTGCCAGGATCCGAGCCCGCTCGGTTCGACCCCGGGCCAGACCGTGTTCGTATCGGGCGCGGCCGGTTGCGGTGGGTGCTGCGGGCGCGGGCGCGGTTGGCTGCGCGGCGATTTGGGCATTCGCCACAGGTGCGGGCGCCGTGGCTGGGGCTGGCGCTGGTGCATCGGGCCGCAAAGGTGCCGGATTTGGCGTCGAAACGGGCGCTTCGGCCTCAATTGGGCTCGGTGTTAAGTTTTTTTTTAAGCCGCTTCCCGCTAGGAAGTTCACAACATGCCGCAGCGTCGGGAAGTCGTCGAGCGACATGTTCTCGTCGGCCTGCACGTCGAAGAACTCGGCCAGTTCGCCGAACAGTTGCGCCTTCTTGATGCTGTCGATGCCCAGATCGGCCTCGAGGTCGGCGTC
>ERZ869936.73-NODE-73-length-144954-cov-28.770958_pt1 | contig 144954 bp, 172 predicted proteins | sample MGYA00520876_ERZ869936 | MGnify/ENA primary metagenome ERZ869936 (study PRJEB32218, sample SAMN09650985) | biofilter metagenome | isolation source: enrty point of leading RO module | place: Saudi Arabia: Thuwal, RO plant located on Red Sea | collected 2016-02-17 ...
GACAGCTAAGACTAGAAGAAGCAAGCCAAAATCTAGAACAAAGCGAAAGACAGCTAAGACTAGAAGAAGCAAGCCAAAATCTAGAACAAAGCGAAAGACAGCTGGAAAACGTCGAAGATAGTAACATTTCTTTTTAAAGAATTTATGACAGAGTATCGTCAAAACAACAATGTCTCAAACAGATGTTAATTTCACTAAAGCGTGTAATGAGATTTCACAAAACCTACTCACAGTAATAGAGCCTACCAAGCAAAAAGTCAAAAACGAAATAAAAAAAATTTGTGCAAAATATTCGTTAGAGAGAATTCCACGAAATCATGAAATTTTATCAATGGTTTCAGGAGACGATTTTGAAAAATTACAAAATGTGTTAATCAAAAAACCTGTAAAAACAGCTTCAGGGGTTGCAGTAATTGCGTTAATGCCAAAGCCATTTGCATGTCCACATGGCAGATGTACATATTGTCCAGGAGGAATTGAATTCAACACTCCCAATAGCTATACTGGAAAAGAACCATCCACAATTAATGCAATAGAGAGTAATTACGAAGTAAAAAATCAAATTACAAGTAAATTAAAAAAATTACTAACATACGGTCATGATGCATCTAAAATAGAATTAGTGATTGTTGGAGGAACATTTCTTTTCATGCCAAAAGATTACCAGACTAATTTCATAAAATCGTGCTATGACACACTTAATGGTTTTGTATCATCAAACTTGGAAGAATCAAAAGCAAATAATGAACATGCAGAATTTCGAAATGTTGGTTTTACGATTGAAACAAAACCAGATTATTGTAAAAAAGAACACATTGATGCAATGCTAGGGTATGGAGTTACTAGAATCGAGATAGGAGTTCAAAGCTTACAAGAAAGAGTCTACAACATCGTAAACAGAGGACATAACCTAGAGGATGTGATTGAATCATTTCAATTAGCAAAAGATGCAGGGTACAAAATAGTTGCACATATGATGCCTGGTCTTCCCACTGTAACACCACAGGAAGATATTGATGATTTCAAGAAGCTTTTTGATGATCCTAGATTCAAACCAGATATGTTAAAGATCTATCCATCATTAGTATTAGAAAATACGCCAATGTATGATGATTACAAGTCAGGAAGTTACAAACCATATTCAGATGAGCAAATGTTACATGTACTAAAGCAAGTTAAGAGAAACATCCCCAGATGGGCAAGAATTATGAGAGTTCAAAGAGAAATATCATCTCAAGATATTGTTGCAGGCCCTAAACTTGGAAATCTTCGCCAAATTGTTCTAGATAGTATGAAAAAAGAAGGGTTAAGGTGTAATTGCATTCGTTGTAGGGAGGCAGGTTTGGCAAATAAGGAATCAAAGATAGAAGATTTAAAATTGAATAGAGAAGATTATGATTCTTCAAATGGTAACGAAGTCTTTTTCTCATATGATGATCCAGATGATTTCATCTATGGGTTTTTGAGATTAAGAAATCCTAGCCAATATGCCCATAGAAAAGAAGTTGAAGAAAACACATGTATTGTAAGGGAGCTGCATGTTTTTGGAAAATCCCTCAAATTAGGCCATAGAGAGAAGGAGAGAATACAGCATTCAGGGTTAGGAAAGAACCTAATGAGTGAAGCTGAAAAAATTGCCAGAGAAGAATTTGATGCAAAAAAACTATTGGTAATCAGTGCAGTAGGGACCAGAGAGTACTATCAAAAGATAGGTTATTCGTTGCATGGTCCATATATGGCAAAAATTTTGTGATAATAGATGTCAGAACAAGAAATTATTGGTAAAGGTACTTGGATTGATAAGCTTGCACATGAACTAATTCAAAGAGAAGAAAGTCTAGGAAGAAGTACAAATTTGATTCGTGTAGAAAGCGGATTAGGAGCATCTGGAGTTCCACATATTGGAAGTTTGGGGGATGCCGTAAGAGCATACGGAGTAAAGTTAGCATTAGAAAATTTTGGATACAATTCAGAATTAATTGCATATTCAGATGATTTAGACGGTTTACGAAAAATTCCTGAGGGATTTCCAGATTCTTTATCAGAGCATTTAGCAAAACCAGTTTCTTTAATTCCGGATCCGTTTGGATGTCATGATTCCTATGGAATGCACATGAGCAGTCTTCTTTTAGAAGGATTAGATGCATTAGAGATCAAGTTCAAGTTTCAAAGAGCCAAAGACACATATCAACAAGGTCTTCTAAAAGATCAAATTCACACTATTTTGGAAAATAGTGAGAAGATAGGAAATAAGATTGCAGAATTAGTTGGGCAAGAAAAGTATCAAAAATATCTACCATATTTTCCTGTTTGTGCACAATGCAGTAAATTATACACTGCAGAATCATATGAATATATTCCAAATGAGAAAAAAGTAAGATATCGTTGTCATGATGTTGAAGTAGGTTCAAAGATTATCAAAGGATGCAGTCACGAAGGAGAGGCAGATATTACAAAAGATCTAGGAAAACTTGCCTGGAAAGTCGAATTTGCTGCACGATGGCAGGCATTTGATATTAGATTTGAAGCATATGGAAAAGACATCATGGATTCCGTTAAAGTAAATGATTGGGTTGCAGATGAAGTTCTAAAATATCCTCATCCACACCATGTAAAGTATGAAATGTTTCTGGACAAAGGAGGTAAGAAGATCTCAAAATCTTTGGGCAACGTTGTAACATCCCAAAAATGGCTAAAGTATGGAGATCCAAAATCAATTCTTCTATTATTATACAAACGAATTACAGGAGCTAGAGAGCTAGGATTTGAAGATATTCCAAATCTAATGGATGAATACAAAGAAATCGAAGATGTTTATTTTGGAAAAATAAAACTGGATAACGAAGCTAAAGTAACAAAACTGCGAGGGCTTTATGAGTATGTTAACCTACTTAATCCTCCAAAACAGCCAGCTCCATATGTCAGCTATAGATTACTGACTGAGTTATCAAAGATTTTCAAAGAAGATAGAGCCTCCAGAATAACAAAAAAATTAGTTGATTATGGAGTTATAAAAGAAGGAAACCCCAGAATAGAGGAACTTATTAGATTAGCAGGCAATTATGCTGATGAATTTGATGAGCATGAAAAGATCAAAATAGAAATTGATTCAGAGAAAGAATTAGCATTAAAAGAATTAGTGAAAATTCTCAGAGAAGAAAAAGAACCAGAAGATTTACAAAATTCAATTTATCAAATTGCAAAATCAAACAATGTGCCACCAAGAGATTTTTTTAAGATTCTCTATCAAATTTTGCTAAATACCACAAAAGGTCCAAAGATTGGTCCGTTCATTTCGGATATTGGAAGAAAAAAAGTTGCAGAAACCATTGAAAAACAAATTGGTTAACAATGGCCCATAGTGAACACAACAAGAATAGGAGAAGTGGGGGATTTTTCTTGATTATTTTAGGTGCATTAATTTTTGTAACCGCTCCAACATATCTTGGCGAATCACCAGAGTTAGGAATGCTTGCCATACTCTTTGGTTTTGTAGTAGGCGGGATAGGATTTTATTTTCAATTCATTAAGGGGAAAAGGACTATCAAATAACCCGTATATGAATAAAGTAAAGAGTGAAAATGTTGGATTGGTTTAAACGAAAAAAGACAGATATTGAAGAGGAGTCACCGTCACAAGAAGTTCCAGAACCAGTAAAAATCAAAAGTCAGGAGGAGATTCTAAAAGAGAGATACGAAAATGAATTAGAATCATTACAAAATGAGATCAAAACAAAAACAAACGAATTTGAATCAATTTCAAATAAACTTGCAAGCGTTAAAGAAGAGTACGATGTAGCAGTCGGAAATTTAATGAATGTAAAAAAGGAATTAAATCAAAAGAAAAAAGAAATAGAACAAGTAAAATTTGAACACGAACAGAATCTACAAAAAATAGGCTCTATAAAATCCCAAATTGAAAATGCATCCAATCAATATGAAGAAAAAAAGAAAAAACTCGCAGAATTAGAAGATGCAGACCAAGTTCTAGCTGAAGTAAGAAAAGACATTGATAAGAATAAAGAAACTTATGAAGAAATTAAGAGAAAAGTAACAGAATCTCAATCAGTCCTTGATCAAGTAAATGCAAAGCAGCAAGAAGCTGAGAATGAATTAAGCAATACAAATGCTAGACTTGCAAACGCTAGAGCAGAAATACAAAAGATCCAGAGTCAAAAAGATCTCAAAACAGGCGAGATTGGAATGGCAAAAAAAGAGATGGCGTTTATTCAAAACGAGCTATCAAGTACAGGTCATACTTCAAAAAATATTGTTGAAGCAGCCAGTGCAGTTGTTGCATCAATGAATCACAAGCTGCAAAGAACAGTAAATGAGCTGGAAATAGTCCAAAAATTATTAGAAAAAGAAAGAAAAGAGCATGAGGAGACAAAAAGACAATTAGAAGAATTAAAAAATTCAGGAAATTAACTATCTATCTAGAAAGATTTTTTTCCATTTCTGTTTAATCTCTTCTTCAGAAAATCCAAGATCATAGAGAGGAGAGGTTACTTCTTCAACGTCAGAAACTTTAATCTTTACAATTGCGTTAATTTTGCTTTTAATTCCTGATTTTTTATATTCACTAGTAATTTTTTCAAACTCATCTCCATATGTAATAATTTTTGCATCACCCTTGAATCGATATCCTTTACGAATTAAAGGATCTACAACATTGATTTCCAATTTAGGATTAATTTTCAAATTAGCAATTGTTTTTGGAGAACGAATTTCTGCAAAGATAAGATGTTTCTCATCCAATGCAACAATGGTTCCCTTTGGAGATAAATTTGGCATATTATCACTTGAAACAGTAGCAACATATCCCAGTTTTTGCTCTTTTAGAAAACTCTGTATTTCTTTTGTTATCATGGTAAGAATTTACAATTTCAATATTAAAGATAATAGTTTTTACTTTAATCTCTTAATTAGTTCTTTTTTAATAAAATTAAACTCTTCATCTGATATCATTCCTTTTTCCTTAAAGGTTGAAAGTCGAAGAATTTGTTCAACGACAGAATCATTTGATGACATATCAGTTGGAGAAGATACAGATTTTGCTTTGATAGATTCTGATTCGGTGGTGGATTTTATTCTAATTTTTTCTGCATCGTTTAATTCAGGATTGATTTCTTCAAGATAGATGTTTTGAGAGCAGCCAATCATCTGAGTATGTTGAATCAATTCCTCTCCGGCATATTCAATTGGAGTAGGCTTTTTTGATACAAAACCACAAACGTTGCAAACTACACGAAATTTTCCATTAATTACATTTGGAGGATTATCAGTTTTTTTAATATATTCGCTGTATCTTGTTTTGATGCATTGATGACTTTCACTGGAAAGATGTTCATCACAGAATTTGAAACCACAATATCTACACATCGTAGGTGGATTTAGAACTTGATTGCAAAACAGGCACACATTGGCCAAGGTTCTATTTGTTTGAGTCTGATTCAAGATATAGAAAAAAGAAAAATTTTCTTAAAAAGTAGTAGCTTTTCACAAAAAAAATACTAGGCGTTAACGCATTAATTCACCAAGGGTATCCATCATCAGGAAGAAGCCAATACCCCCACCCAGTATTCCAATCCAAATTGCGATATTTTTTACTGACGGCATGAAAATCCTAAATTATTTTTATTAATTAATGTAATTAGCCGTAAACGATACAGTACTCACAATCGCAATTATCTTGTTTTTTGTTTTTTGCGAGACAGTTTTTATGTTGACCAGCCTGGCATTGAACGCAAATTTGTTCAAGGTTTTCTACGTTGGAGTATTTTTTAGATTGATCAAATCCAAAGCCACCGTCTTGTGGACCTACCATGTATTTTGATATGTTTTGTAGTATTTCTAGTTCACTGATTTTCAGTGAGGGTATTTTTGATCAAAGTGAGCAATTCAGACCTATGGGATTCAATCATTCCTCTTATTTCAAATGAATCGATAAATCCTCCTGCAGAAGCCCTTGTTGCTTTGAGTAGGTAATGAAGTGTAGACTCTTCGATTTTTCCAACATAATAGCCATATAGAAAATCCACTTCGTTTTCACATTTCCAGACTTGTTTAGTTTTAAAAAAAGTCTCTTTTACCTCCAGAGGAATTTCCTTGATTCTTCGCTTGATGTATTCATCAATGGATTTTCTAATCGATGAATCTTGAAGCAATAAGATACTGTTGTAATACTCATAATTGACCTTGTCTATTTTTCATCATCATTAGATTTTTTTCTATCCCAAAGATGCATGTTGCCTCTTATCATAAAAGAACCTACAATTATAGCCACTAATCCTGCAACAAGAAAAACAAAGAATTTACCGATATCTCGAATAGAAGCCATGTAAGGACATATTCTTAGATAATATTCAAGTTTTCTAGTTATTCTGAACCCAATTTTTGACGTAATGCAAAAATTCCTATCATCACTATTCCAACAGATGTTATGTTTATGATAGTAATTGCTTCTGATAAATACACTGTAGAATAAATGACGCTAAAAATGGTAGATGTCGAATATAACAAAACTGTCCTCACTGCACCTATTAGACGTAATGCAATTACAAAGAACATCATAGTCACTCCTATTCCCAGAAATCCCACCATAGAAATTATCGAAAACTGTTCAACTGCAATATCAAATGGTATTTCAAAATAAAGCATCAATGCTAGTGTAAAGACAGCACCAGAGCAAGACATTATTTGAACTACTCTTCTGGTGTTAATCGAATCACTGATTTTTTTAGCTATGAATGTATCAAGACAGTAAAAAAAGCCAGATAATAGGATCAACATATCGCCATAAACAAATTCAGAAAGTTCCCAGTTTTGATGATACAAGTCACTTCCCAATGGAAGAAAAACAGTTCCAGAAACAATTAGCATGAAGGGTAATACTTCTCGCTTTCCTAGTTTTTCTTTGAAAAGTGTAATTCCAATTAGAATAGCAAAAACTGTTTCACCATTCACAAGAACAGATGCATTTAATGCGCTAGTATCTTGTAATCCTACTGTATAAGCAAGTGTCCCAGATGTTTCAAGTACTCCCAATAAAATTAAAAGAAAAATTGTGTATTTGCTTAGTTTGTTGATAGGACTTTTCTTTCCTGCAAGTGGCGTAAAGAACAATCCATTGATCACATAAATTACAAAAACTAGCATCAGTGGATTTGGAGTAATACCATCAGAGTTTCCTTCCATCAAAGGTTTGGGAATCACATTTGGTAGTGCAGAAAAAGCAGCAGCTAAAACAGCAAGAGTTATTCCAAGAGTAGTAGTTGATTTTAAATTAACTTTAGAGATTTTTTTGAAAAAAGATTTTTTTTCTATATTCACTAATAGTGACAGCTACACACCACCCATTCCCATAAATGGAAACACTTACTCACTAATAATATGATCCGTTTCCAAGATTGAAAACAAAAGATGTTATAATATTATCATTTGGAAACTGATGTAGGGATGTTCCACATCCAAATTTAAGAAGTAAAGTGTTATCCGTAAATTACTTGCAATACAGAGCTATCATTAAAGTCAGGTCTTGATAGTTGAACATCAACTGTAATTTTATTTTTCACAATGTTTATTCTAATATTATCAAAGAGTGATCTATATTTTGTGACTCTTCTTCCATCAGAAGTAATTGTGTAACCATCATCAACCAATAATCCATCTTTGATTAATTGATTTATTTTGCGATAGCCAGATGTTTGAGGGATTTTACAATCAACAAGAATATCAGAAATAATTTTTGCATCTTCAATAACTACATTAAGAATTGCAGATTTGTCGTCATCTCCAAAACTTTCCATAATAGTTTGACTAGTATGATTATCTGTTATACTAAACCAGTTGTTTGTTTTATTCTTTGATTTTGCACTGCAAAGACTCTGCATGAACTTTGATTCCAAACCATCAGCTCCTGCTCCAAAAAATTCTCGCAAGACTGCATCAATTTTGTGAAATTCTTCAATGGACTGTGTAAGAGATAAACCATATTTTTGAAATAGTCTTTCTTCTACTTTTTGAGTTGTTTTTTCACCTAGATTATTTCTAATAGTGTTATTCAGAGATTTAGCCAATAATCTATCCAATCCGCCCATGCATAGTATTACGGTATGATGTTTATAACATTTCCTAGAATGAAAAAGAATACTTATTTATTAAAAACCCATTACCAAAAGTGGTAATTATATTGGGATTTGATAAAGTTTCTTCAATAGTCATCGATGATGATGTAGATACCGTATCTGTATTTGCAGATTATCTAAAATTAAAGCAGATTAATGTCCTGGGCTGCGGATATAATGGAAAGGAAGCTGTCCAGTTATTTCAAAAACACAAACCAGATGTAGTATTCTTAGATCATAGAATGCCAGAATACGATGGATTGTATGCATTATACAACATTAGGCAAATTGATCCAGATGCAAAAATCATTATGATTACTGCAGACAATACAGTAGACCTTAATCCGAAAATTTTAGAATTACAACCATCAGCAATAATTCACAAACCATTCAACATAGACAAAATTCTGCAAACAGTAGAAAGAGTTCTAGATGAAAAAACCATATCAAAGGAGAATGGAAATTGACTCAGTTAGCACTGGATGATCATAGAATTCGAGAGTTTCCACTAGAGAAAAGAGTAGATGTGCTAGAACAGATTTTTAAAAATTCAGATGACGAATCATTACGATGGGATGCAGTATGGCTTGCTGGCGAAATCCCAGAAAAAGTTGGCCTTAAGGGTCCGCTCTTTGACAAAATAGCTGACATTTATGCATGGGTTTTAAAAAATGATGATAATGCAGTAGTTCGTCATGAAGTGTGCTATCAAATTGCAGGAAGAAATATGCGAAAAAAAATTCCCGATCTAGTTCAAGCTGGACTGTATGATAAAAGTGCACTTGTCAGACACGAAGCAATTGAATGTCTTGGAATCATTAGAGCGTTTGATCAGATGGATGCAATGAAAAAAGCATTAGAAGATCCTAGTCCCTATGTTGTAGAGACTGCAAGAATGGTGCTAAAAAGAATGGAAAGATATCAGGGAAAAGAATTCGTTGCAGAAGATGAATACGTATCCTACTAGATTACTTTTTGATGTTTGTAAAGTGCATAAATCATCATCAAATTAGACACATACCAGACAACCGTAACAGGATGTGCGTTGAAATATTCTCCAAAAATTTCAAGAACATAATACCATACATCGGCAATTGCATTTAACAGGATTCCTACTACCAGTAATAACCAGGCAACTCCAAGTAAACCCTGTTTGAAAATAGTTGCACCAACTACAGCAAATGATAAAATCAGTGATGCACCAATTATGAATATTATTCCATAGTAAAAGTCAAAATTTGCCTCTTCCAATTCCTGAAAAGAGATTACACCATATGAAATGACGAAAACAATTGGAATTATTCCAAGAATGAGCAGTTGTTTTGATGAGAATTTATGAACGAAAAACTTGACATTAAGAATCAAGTGAATCAAAGCTAGAGGATACAACATGAAAAAGAAGATATCCGCAACAGAGGGATATGCTTCAACTTCTAAAATAATGTCCAAAGTATAGTAGATGACCTCAGCTATTGCGTATGAGGCATAACCTAATCCTAAAGCAAGATAAGAACGCCCAAAAACCTGAGTGCTCCAATATCTTTTAGAGACAGTAAGTGAAGCTGCAGAAACAGCTGCTGCCAGTGCTACAGATAATACAAATATCAGATTAGAGGAATTTTCTTCGCCTAATGTATTGATTACAAAATAAATTCCAATACCAAATGCAAAAATTAGTAAAAGTATCTTATAGCTAATGGGGCTCTTTAGTTTTTCAGGAACTACATCTGGATCATTCATTACGAAAAAAAAAGAATGAATCTAGATAAGGATTAGCGTTATTATCTTGAACGATAATATGTCAAAATTAGCTTAGTAATCTTGATGAATTGTCACAATAAGAAAGATGGATGTTATCATAATCTTGCTGCACATTTTGAGGGCAATGGTAGGTGTCTTGTCAAGGGTTGTGATTGTAAAAAATTTACTAATGAAAAGGATTCAATTTTGTGACAAATACCACAAAATTATTGATAACCCAATCAGACCATACCATTTGATATTCCTCTTATCAAGAAAAATTTTCGGAGATCCAAGTTCGCCATCAATAGTAGTACTTTTTCTAATCCGACCCATTTCAAATGCCTGCCCGATAATCCCAACAGTAAACAGTACTAATGCGCCAATTCCCAATGACCATTCCATGACATAATTACAGATGCTACTCTAATAAGACTTGGTCATCCCTTCATGCCATATCCAACTAAGACAGAATAGCAACCCAAACCACATTCCTCACATCGTGGTTTCATTGATTTCTTTTCTGCACTTCCTATACAGCAAGGAAGTTTTTCTCTACCCATATGATCTACCGAAATTATAGCCCACGTTGGACAATCAACAGGAGTGGTTCCTTTCCCACCCCAACTGGATTTCATTAATTCAAGCTGACTAGTTGGGTTTATGATGTAATCTTTGAATGTGCTTTCTTTCATATCAATAATTTCATTAATGGCTTTGGTTCGTTCATCACCAAATGGCACCCAGAGTGGATCTCCAGGCATAAATGGAGTATGAAATTGGAATCCTATTTTATTTGAATAGTCTTTCCAGTCGTTAATCACAGTTTTAATTGTATGAAGGTTCTTTGAATTAATTGTCATTGTAATCCAAATGTCTTTCCAGGCTTTGTTGCCATTAGTATTAACATAATCTAAAACATTTTTTCGTGTTTTTCCCCAAGCATTCTCTCCTCTGATTTCATCATGTGTTTTTTGGTCACCGTCAATAGAAATCCAATAAAAGTAAATGTCCTTTAGAAAAGGAATTGGGTACGTTCCGTTTGTTACAACACAAGCTCGTTTTGGAAATTCTTTGACAAATAATTTTACTACATCTTGTCTCATCATCGGCTCTCCCCCAACAAGCGTAACTATGAACACATGATTTTTTTTGAATTTTTTATCAATGACTTTTTTCCATTGATCTAAGGTAAGATCTTCGTTTTCTTTTCTATTAAGCCACCAGTAACAATGCTCACAGTGAAGATTACAAACATTGATGATATCTGCAGAACCATATAGTGGACTTTTTTTATTAAATAATTTGTATCCCAGATACTTTGAGAATATATGAAAATACAATGGGCTTTCCCGAAGTATCTGCTGGAAACCCCTACCCATTATCTCCATGGGCATAATATGGACACGCTCTTACTTAAAGTGAAATGCATAAATTCTTTTTCTTAATATTATTTGCATCAAGGCTTCCTTAGAATATTCTATACCATGTTCATTATTTGAATGGGTTCCAAACTCTTCTACTATTACCTGAGAGTTTTGGCCTTCAACTGTATAATCACATTCGAATCCATAATCACGGCAGCTTAATCTTACCATGGAAAAATTACTATTTTTTTGCACTTAAGCCTGTGATTGTCGTAAATGAATTAACACTAGGAGTTTGTTGAAAACCCCTGCGTGTGACCCTTGTCTTGTTCTACAGCCTCTTTTAGTTGATTTTTTAGGTGGATAATTCTGTCATCCTTACATTTTTGGGAGCAAAAAATCCCAACGCCACTCTCAAACTCTTTTTGACAATGTTTACAGAATTTTTTTGTCATTTGCATACAATTTTAATTATTTAGGAAATAAGGAATTCCTTCCAAATTTGGTAATGACAGTAATAGTAACTAGATTTTTTTGCAGGAAAGTAAAAGATAGTCAATGATATTTTTTTCTGATGTTTCTCGCATCTTCTTAATTGATCTCCAAAGGATTTTTTCCACAGAGGGAGAATAGTTTTTCAGGATCTTTTTTTGGATTGATTCCCTATTTTTTGAATAATAGTCTGCCAATGGAGGATATACATTTGAGCCGATGAGTTTCTCTTCAAGAATTTCAAAATTGTTTTTGGATACTGTAGACAGGATATGGTTTTTGCTATAATGTTCAGAAGACCAAGTCATCGATAAGATTCCAAGTTTTAAAAGCGGTTGTGAAAAATCTTTTCCAAGTATTGGGATTGCAAAGGATAAGATTCCATCACTCTTTAGAATTCTTTTGCATTCTGAGATAAAAAAATCCAGGGGTTTGAAATGTTGGGCAGATTCAAAAGCTAATATTCTATCCATGGAGTCATCTGCAAATGGCAATGAAGTAGCAGTGGAATTTATGAATCGTACATCAAATCGAGAATTCAGTGATAGTTTGTTTTTTGCAGATACTAGTTGAGAATTATTAATATTCACACTGGTGATACTAAGATGAGGGTATTTTTCTGCCCAAAAAAATGCTGGAGCTGACAAGCCACTTCCAACATCCAAGATATTTTCAGCTGATTTTAGGTGTGAGAATTCTGCAAATTTAGTACAAAGTTTTTCTTGTGCATCTATTGGAGAAACAGTAGATTCGTCCCAAAATCCAAAATTTAGCATATCTCCACCTGTGGATAATTGCATGACTTCGGATAGTGAATCGTAAAGTTTTACAACATCATTTTCATTTCGTCGAAATGACCATAAAAAGACATCAAGAGGATTGATTTTTTTCAAGATTACTAGTCAAAGAGGTACCCCCATAGATAAAGAATGTAAAAAGAAAAAGAAGAAGAACTATTCAGTTCTTGGAAGTTTACCGTATCTATCAAATGATTGTTGTATTTTATCATCTGCAAGACCATTTTCTATGTTCAAGTTTTTAGTCATTTCAATTAATTGAACGCGTTTAGTTGACGCAATATCATTGAACGCCTGTCGTGCTTCGGCATAACTGCCTCCATTGTCAAGTATTCTATTCATTGCATCGTTTGCTGCTTGAACTTTAGATGACTGATACTCAAACATTCCCCAGTATACGGAATGAACTTTTTCAGGCATTTTTGATACAAAATTTGTAAATGCTGCTTTTGGAGTATAGTCTTCATAGTCTTTATTCATACGATCTAACTGTTGTGATAGTTTTTGCTTTGCTACTTCTCGTTGTTCTTCGATGAACTTTTGTTGTTCATTAAGCTGGATTTGCTTTTGTTTTAGTTCAGCAATTCGTTGTTTAGCAATCTCAATTCTTTCGAGAATTTGTTTTGCCATGGGATTTTTTGAAATATCATCACCAGACAGGTTTGATGATTTAAAATCAGTTGCAGCAAACGCTAATTGTTCTGAACCCAAGCCCGGAATTGCAAATAGGACAAAAATTGCAAATACAGTAGGCAAAGCAATTGTAGTTGTTACTTTCATTATTCGTGATTTTTGATTATTTTATTTAGCCATTAGACAGAATACTGTAGAAAGCTTAAAGAGCAAGAAATTTTTGTTTGGCTAGCGAATTTTTTACTTGATTGTGCTGTTTAATGATGTGATGTATTCTTTCATTTGATCATTACGTGCTTTTTCACGTAGTGCTTTAATGATTTTAAAGGCAATTTCGTTTCTATCAAAAGGTTTGACGATATAATCACAGGCTCCGTATTTCATTGCATCCTGAGTATCTATTTTTGCCGTTGATGAAGAGATAACTATCACATACGATGAAGGATTTAGTTCTTGCATTTTCTTTAAAACATCTAATCCATCAATATCAGGCATTCGCAAATCCAATATTACTAGATCAGGCTTGAATTGGATGAATTTCTCAATTCCAATTATTCCGTTTGGAGCATCTTCAACATACGGTGTAATGTCATTACGATCTATGATTTGTCTTAACAGATACCGCATAGCATTGCTATCATCAATTATCAGTATTCTAAAGAAATGTTTTTTCAATAATAAATTTCTTGTAATTTATCATATAGAATGATGTTTGTGTTAATGTCACAAACAATTTGTGTCAAAACAGATTAGATAGATGGATTTGATTAATTAACTTAAATAATCATATTGAATGCGAATGTAAAAATTCTACATGAGTGAGCCTGAAAAAGAACCAACTGTAAGGGAGCAAATTCTAGATAAAATGTCTGCCTTGATAACGGCAGCGTTTGGACTAGTCGCGGCACTTGCATGGAATGATGCAATAAAGGCAATCTTCAAAGAGATCTTTGGGACCTCAGACACATTAATTCCCATGATTATCTATGCTACCATTGTGACGATAATTGCAGTGATTTTGACAATTATTGTTGCTAGAGCAGTCAGTAAAGCTAAATCGTTAAGATTGGGATAAAATTCCTAATGACCTATTTTATTTTCAATTACTTGTAAAAGAGATTCATTTGAGAATGGTTTTTTCAAGCAGATGATTTCTCCTTGATTAATTGCATCACGTAATCTTACATCATCAGGAAATGAGGTCATAAAGATGACTTTTGCATTTGGGTTTGCCTTTTTTATTTCTAAATAAGAGTCATAACCGTTTAGCCCAGGCATTCTAAAATCAGTCAAAACAAGATCAGGTCCATATTCTCTAAAAAGAAGTGGGGCCCTTTTTCCATCAACTTCAGTAACTGTCCTATATCCTGCTGAGGATATCACTTCATTTACACCGTCTAACAAATCTATATCATCATCAACTATCATTACTATTTTTGACACAAATAAAATAGTGAAAAAATGCATAAAAACTGGTGTTTTTCATAATGAAAAAACACGACATGTAGCAAATCGGTTAGTGGAGTAGATAGTTAGTTTTTTCAATCTCTAGAAGTTTATCTCTGCTTAACACATCTAAGATATGAGCATGGAATTGAATCTCACTATAAGAGTTGCATTTTTGACAAAATAACTTGGTAGGTTCTTTACATACAACACATTTGTGACTAGGGTTTTTGCTGGCAGTTTGCTCCGTGCCACATTTTTTGCAAGATTCAATTCTCATGCATATAGATAGGTTACAACATACATTACTCCTAGTAAGCTAATCAGCTTACCAGTCGTAAATTCGTCTTACCATAATCTAAGTGGCAGTATGCCTATCTACTATCATGGAAACACAACAAGTTTCAACTTGGAAAAAAATGGTGCACGCTCCATTCAAAAAAGTTGTTGCCTTTGATCTTCTCTGTATGGGAATAGGCATAGTAATGGGAATGGGAATAGGTGCATACTTGGTTGCAGGAGCATAACTGCAACTCTAACTTTTTTTATGGATTATACTGAATCATATCATGGCAGAATTTACTAAAGTAGAAGAACCATACACTTCAAAAGATGGTGTAAGACTTGTTTGGCAGGGAATAGATGAGGATGATTCGGATGTAGTTATTTTAGGAAAAGATGAGCTTGATTCATTATTAGAAATTTTATCTAAAGAAAAAACAGGAAAGGTAGAGCTAGAAGATGAATTTAGTTCAATTTTAGTGAATTCAGATGTTTCACAATTCAGATTAAAAGATGAAAGATACTTGGAAGCTGATACAAAACTACTCAGAGAGAAGCTCTTGGAATATATGAAAATTCCACATGAAGTACAAAGTATTGATGTAAAATCAAACGAGTTCTATCCTACATCTGAAAAATCATCTGAATCAAAAAAGGTAGAATCAAAAAAACAATCTCTGCTTAGCGCGATATTGGGGTCACAAGAGAAAAAAATTTCAGAGTCAGAGTATTTCAGAATTATTTCAACAAGACGCTCTACTAGAAAATTTGACAAGTCACATCTGGTAGAAGATTGGAAAGTAGACAAAATACTTGCCGCAGCAGATACTGCCCCAAGTGCAGGAAATTTTCAGGGATTTGAAGTATTTTATATAAAAAATAAAAAAATCAAGCAAGCTCTAGTTGAAGCAGCAAACAGACAACCATATGTCGATGCACCGATTGTACTGGTCTTTTGTATGAATCCATCCAGAGTTAAAATGGACTTTCCTCCAGAGACATTATCAAAGTTTTCGTTACAAGATGCTACATTAGCTGCTGCATATGCACAGCTAGCAGCATCTGCATTAGAATTAAGCTCAATTTGGATTGGGATGTTGGATGAAGAAAAAGTCAAAAAGATACTTGGAACAGATTTACAGCCTTCTTCCATTTTATGTATAGGATATCCTGACAAACGTCGTCCACCAAAATCAAGAAGAAAATTAAGAGATCTAATACATGTTTTAGAGTCTTAATCTTTGGACATTGTTTTTATGATGCAAGTGATTCGAGACTAGTATGGTAGATCTCTTCGAAGAAGCAGCAAACAATTTTTTGCAGCTTGCTAGTCCCCAAAGACTTGAAATTCTCTTCAAACTATTACAAAAGAAGACTACTCCTACTGCTTTAGCAAAGGAGATAGGTGCCACAAAACAAGAAGTCCATAGAAATTTTATTCGATTAGAAGATCATGGATTAATTGAAAAGGGAAAGGACGGAAAGTTTTCCCTAACAATGTTTGGTCAGACAATGTGTACACAGGTTCCATCGTTGGTCTTTTTTTCTCAAAACAGAAAATATTTTGAAGACCATACGTTTAGTAATTTACCATCAAAGTTTATCATGAGAACAGGGCAGCTTGCTTCTGGTAATCATATCAAAGGTTTTGCAAATACACTTGAGATATGGAAGTCAATTTACAAAAACGCAAATGAATACATCTATGAGGTGTTATCAGAAGTTCCACTTGATCTAATAGAGCCTCTAGTAAAACGTGTGAAAAAAGGAGTAAAGTTTTCATATATTTTTTCAGAGTCAGCAGTGGTTCCAAAAGGGCGAAAAGAGTTACTAAAGAAATTAGGTTTTCATAAACTAATTGAAAAAGGATTGGTAGAAAGAAAGATGGAAAAGAATGTCAGTACCGTTTTAGTATTAAATGAAAAAGAAGCTTGTGTGATGTTTCCCACAATAAATGGCGAATCAGATCTATCGGAGATGTTTTACTCAAATGATCCTATGTTTCATGAATGGTGTCTTGATTACTTTAGATATTGCTGGTATGGTTCTGATACCTTTGAAGAAAGTAAATTAAAAGAGAAATAGCGGGCTCGGCCGGATTCGAACCGGCGACCTAACGCTCCGCAAGCGTTCGCACTATCCATGCTATGCAACGAGTCCAAACAATTTTGTTATGAGTGGTTTAATGTGGTTTACGATTTAGAAATTAACTAAGATTCTTGCTCTGCTTTTTTGACAAAGATATAGTTCATTATCAGGCCAGCAATAATTCCACCTACGATTGGAGCTGCCCAATATAACCATTGGAACTCCCATGCGCCAGAAATCAATGCAGGACCAAATGTTCGTGCTGGGTTCATTGATGCTCCAGTTAATGGTACGCCTACGATGTGTAACAAAAACACCATTCCACCAATTGAGAATCCATGCCATCCGGGGGATGCTTTTTTGTGTACTGCAGTCATAAAGATTACAGTTACCAAGAAGAAAGTGAAGATTGCTTCAAGTGCAAATGCGGAATTTATACTTCCATTAATCAGGTCGCTTGGTCCACCTTGTGTTCCAAAGTTAACAACTGCACCTAATTCAGGAAGAATTGCCTTTAGCGTAGCTGCTGCAGCTACTGCACCAATTATTTGAAGAACGATGTATCCAATACCGTCTGCAATGCCAATTTTTTTAGTAATTATCATCGGAATTGTAACTGCAGGATTAATGTGAGCACCAGATACATGTCCAAATGCATAAACCATTAATGCGATTGCTCCACCGTGTCCAAGTGAAATGAAAAAGACAGTTTCAGTTGAAAGTTCTTGTCCAAAGGCAGCTACTGCTAAAATTACAGATAACGGACCAAAGAAGACTAGACCGTACGTTGCTACGCCTTCTGCTAGCCATGCCCGTGGATTAACCATCAGTCATCAGCCACTTGAATATCCATATAAAAGATTCGCAATGATTTGCTCAAGCAAAGTAAAAAGCCATTAATTGAGGACAAGTAATCTTGGAATTATGATCTCAGAAGGAGACACAGTACCAAGTTTTGAATTACTGAATGAAGAAGGTAAGAAAGTAAAGTCAAGTGATTTTAAAGGTAAAAAACATGTCATCTATTTTTATCCAAAGGATTTCACTCCGGGTTGCACAACAGAAGCTGATGAGTTTTCTAAAGAACATAGTAAATTCAAAAAAGAAGGAATAGAAATTATTGGCGTTAGTCCCGATGATACAGATTCTCACAAGAAATTCTGTGAAAAGATGAAGATAACATACACCTTACTTGCAGATACTGAAAAAGAACTTTCAAAGAAATTTGGGGTTTGGGGGAAAAAGCAATTCATGGGAAGAGAATACATGGGCGTTAATCGCAGTACGTTTCTAGTTGATGAAAAGGGAAAGATCTTCAAAGTTTTTCCCAAAGTAAAACCAGCAGGTCACGCAAAAGAAGTTTTAGAGTGTTTTAAAAATTAAAAAGAAAGTAAAGAGGATTTTAGAATCCTTTTGGCAATGTGCCTCTTGATTTACCAGGACTGCTGCTTGATTGGCCTTCGGCTCTTCTCTTAGCTGCTAGTTCTGCTGCTGCACGTTGTAGTTCTTCGGCTTCTTTTCGCTCTCGCTCCATTCTTGCCAAATATTCTGCTTCATAATCAGCTAACTGTTCCTGTTTTGTCTTACCACTGCCACTAGATGATGATGTTTGTTGTTGTACCTGTGCTTGTGGTTGTCCCATTCCTTTTGGAAGGCTTCCACGAGTTGTACTTGGTTTTGGTGGAGGTGGAGGTGCTGTTTGTGTTTGTGTTTTTGCTTCAGGAACTCCTTCAACTTTCATTCCATAACCAGTGAATGTTTTTTCTGGAGGATGATAAGCCAATCTTGCTCTTGTTGCAAAGTATTGGTTTGATGGTTGTGTGTAACCAGGAACTTTGGATTTTTGCAGATTCCAGCTCTGAGTAGGTACTGTTCCGCGAGGTGCTGTTTTTCTAACAAAGTATCTGTTTGGTGCTGGAGTAAATCCAGGAACTTTTGTTTTGTAGTCGTGAGTATTAGTCATTCTAGCATTTTGATAAGCGTGTTCTAATGCTTGAGCAACATTACCTGGTGCACCTGCTTTCTCAGCTGGCTTTGGTGCCTCTGCTGGTTTTTGTCCCATTCCTTTTGGTAATGAACCTTTAGGAGATGATGCTGCAGGTTGTGGTTTTGGTGGTGGTGCTTGTGTCTGTGCTGGTTTTGTTTCAGCTGGTTTTGGAGGTGGTGAAGTTTGTGCTGGTTTTGGAGTTGGAGGCGTTTGAAGTTGTGATGATAATTTAGTTAGTTTTGCTTCTAATTCAGCAATCTTTGATTCGAGGTCTTTTTTTGTCGTTGCCTTTTTTGCTGCCATGTGATGTTCTACATATAGCACTGTTTATTTACATTTTGATCAAAGTGAGATCGAAGAAGAATTTTTTCGATATTGTTTCTGAAATGTTAGAAAATATTTGCAAAAAAAATCACAATTTTACTAAATTTTATCTTCTAAAAGAGCTAATCAGGCTCCCAAAAATGCATCAGGTACATGCAGTTATTGCAACGCCATATTTTCACGTGAATTCCATTTGTGGTATCTGCAACATATTTTCCCTCATCAAGGGCCTCAACCCTTGGCAAATAATGCAATTCAGGATTCTCTAGCCACTCATTTAGTCCACAGTTGGGACAGGCAATCTTTGGAGGCACACAAAAAATTTGTCATTATGATTCATGAAGTTTTCTGTCTTGGATAAAAATAGAAAATAAAGTGGTTTTGATTAGAAACCTTTTGGTAAGCTGCCGCGTGCTGCACTCTTTTTTGGAGGTGCTGCTTGCACTTTGGCCTCAGCTGCTACACCATCTACCCTCATACCAAATCCCTCAAATTTCTTTGTAGGTGGATGATATGCCAATCTTGCTCTTGTTGCAAAGTATTGGTTTGATGGTTGTGTGTAACCAGGAACTTTGGATTTTTGCAGATTCCAGCTCTGAGTAGGTACTGTTCCGCGAGGTGCTGTTTTTCTAACAAAGTATCTGTTTGGTGCTGGAGTAAATCCAGGAACTTTTGTTTTGTAGTCGTGAGTATTAGTCATTCTAGCATTTTGATAAGCGTGTTCTAATGCTTGAGCAACATTACCTGGTGCACCTGCTTTCTCAGCTGGCTTTGGTGCCTCTGCTGGTTTTTGTCCCATTCCTTTTGGTAATGAACCTTTAGGAGATGATGCTGCAGGTTGTGGTTTTGGTGGTGGTGCTTGTGTCTGTGCTGGTTTTGTTTCAGCTGGTTTTGGTTGTGTATTTGTCTGTGTTTGGACTTGACTAGAAAGTTTTGCTAATTTTGCTTCTAATTCAGCAATCTTTGATTCTAGATCTTTCTTTGTCGTTGCCTTTTTTGCTACCATATTGTGGCAAGTTTGAGCGGGGTTTATTTAGATTTGGTTTAATATCAAGTGAGAATCTGCCAAATTTTATAAACACAGACAGACTAAGGATGGTCATGGATGATTTTGAAAAAGAGTATCCGGGATTTGATTGGAAGAATACTCCAGCATACAAACATCCAGGTGGCAAAGATTGTCCTTGTCCAAAACATGAATACATCAGAGAGCAGATCAACTTTACAAAACAAGTAAACGAAAAAACCAAAGATCCTGCAAAAGTCACTCTAAAGTTCTGTCCAGATCATTATATCGTTTACATGAAAGAAGTAATTCCTGCAATGCCACTCAAGTACAAGCTATTAACAAAAATTGCATTAAAGATTGGTGCAATCCAAGTAGAGCAGCTTACTCACATGCAATCCGACCTGTGCTTTTATTGTAAATTTGGTTCTGGCGGGCATGACAAAAAGAGTGAGTTACCACCAATCCAATAATTCTAAAAAGGTTCAATCAAAATTTTTGGCTTATTTGGAGTATCATGGTGACATCGCTTTCCACATAAGGGGCACTTTTTTCTGTCTAGAAAAATGCATTGACAGATATGAGAATCAAGATAGGCTTCGGCTGTCTTTGTGAATTCACCAGTACCATTACAAAAGGGACATTCAGAGCCAAGCAATTCAATAATCCCATTACCTTTACAAACTGCACATTTTTTTTCTGCCATTAACCAAAATCTCCTAACATTTTATGAAGAGACGTGTGTAAAAATATTTGCAAAGTAAGTTTTTGTCTGAATTTTTCCAGTTAAGCTTATACTCCATTCCTAAATCATTACAAGTGTGCCAATCGAGGACGTTTCAGAATTTATTGAAAAGTTAGAAAAAGCTGGAGAGCTAAAAAGAGTAAAGACAGAAGTTGATGCAGATTTAGAGATTGCTGAAATTCTTCGTAGAGTTATGTATTCAGAGGGCCCTGCAGTGTTATTTGAGAATGTAAAAAATTATGATATGCCAGTTTTAGGAAATGCATTTGGTTCAATGAAGAGATTAGAGATTGGATTAGAGACAAACGACTTTACAGAAATAGGACAAAGAATTGTAGATCTTACAAAGATGGATATTCCATCAGGTCTTTTCAATAAAATAAAAAAACTTCCAGAGTTATCCAAGATGAGTGACTCGTTCCCACAATTAGAAAAAAGTGGTCCTGTAACTGAAGTAATTGATGAATCACCTTCATTTGATAAGATTCCAATTTTAAAAACATGGATTAAAGATGCAGGAAAATTCATCACGCTTGGATTAATTGCAACAAAACATCCTGAAACGGGTATTAGAAATCTTGGAGTATACAGAATGCAAATTGTAGATAGCACTCATGCACTAATGCACTGGCAAAAACACAAACGCGGTGCACAACACCATGAGATTTCTAAAGAGAAGGGAAGTAAAATCGAAGCTGCAATAATTATTGGTGGTGAGCCTGCAACAGTTTTTTCAGCAGTAGCACCAGTACCAGAAGGATTAGACAAGTATCTCTTTGCAGGAATTGCACGAAAGAAAGGAATCAAGATGGTAAAATGCAAAACAATTGATTTGGAAGTTCCTGCTAATGCAGAGATGGTTCTGGAAGGATATGTTGATTCAGCAGACATAAGAGATGAAGGGCCATTTGGGGATCATACAGGATACTATACTCCTCAGGAGCCATATCCAACATTTACATTAACAGGAATTATGAGAAGGAAAAAACCAATTTACCTTACCACAATTGTAGGAAAACCCATTCTTGAAGACGCATATATTGGAAAAGTGATTGAGCGTTCATTTTTGCCATTGATTCGAATGTTTCAACCAGAAGTAGTTGATTTTGCAATGCCAGCTGCAGGATGGTTTCAAGGATTTGCAATTGTTTCAATAAAAAAGAGATATCCAGGTCAAGCAAAGAAAGTGATGATGGGACTATGGGGACTTGGCCAATTGGCATTGACAAAAATTTTTGTTGTTGTGGATGATGATGTAAATGTTCATGACATTAATGATGTCATATGGGCCATCACAACAAGAGCTGATGCAGCTAGGGATACCGTAATTATCAATAACACTCCAACGGATACATTAGATCCTGCATCACCATTAGTCAATCTAGGTTCAAAACTAGGAATTGATGCAACCCAAAAGACCAAAGAAGAAGGATATCAAAGAGAAATTCAAGAGCAAGTTAAGGTAGACGAGAAAACAAAAGACCTAGTTGATGCAAAATGGTCTCAGTATGGACTCTAGTGCATACGCACAGGATTGTAAAAGTTATCCCGTTCCTCTACACTATATCCAATTTGTCTGATAGAATCAATTATTCGTTTGTCAGTTAGCTCAGTTGAGCGAGCTCCAGTACAAGAGACAACTTCCTCACCAATCAGAGTGCCTCCAAAGTCATCAGCACCATACTGTAAAGCAAGCTGAGCCATACCAATTCCATTTGTTAACCAAGATGATTGAATATGTGGAATCAATCCATCAAGCATTAATCGAGAGATGGCAATCATCTTCAATAGTTGAGTTCCACCTGCACCAAAGTTAACAAGACTTTCTTTTTGCATCAATGTGTTATTTGGCTCAAAGCTCCATGGAATAAATGCCATAAAGCCCTTGGTTTTTTCTTGTAGAGAAACAATTTTTGAGAAATGTTCTGCAATATCTCTATTGGATTCTACATGACCATACATCATGGTAGCAGAACCGGGAATGCCTAATGAATGAGCTTCATGCATAATTCTTATCCATTCATCACTCGAAATCTTTTTTGGGCTAATTACATCTTTTACGGTATCAACAAGAATTTCAGCGCCAGCACCAGGAATGGATTGTAGTCCAGATTCTTTTAATCGAGATAAAATTTCTTTTGTGGATGACTTTTCTACTCTAGATATCATATCGATTTCAGAAGTAGATAATCCATGCACGCCAACTTGTGGAAATTTTTTTCGAATCATTTGAAATGCTTCTTCATAATATTCTAATGAAAGATTTGGGTTATGTCCGCCTTGAATCAAGACTTGACGAATCTTAAACATCTCCCATGAAGTCTTTACTCGGGCTTCGATCTCTTCTAAAGAAAGAGTGTATGAATCCTTTGCGCCCGGAGAGCGATAGAATGCACAAAATTTACAATCAGTAACACATACGTTGGTATAATTTAGAATAATATTATTTACAAATGAAGCCTTTTTCCCAAACTGTTTTTGTGTAAGATATCCTGCAACTAAGCCCATTAGCTGAACGTCTTCGGACTCTAGCAAACGAAGGCATTCTTCTTTGCTTGGACGTTGACCACTAAGAGAATGATCAAGTATATCTCCAATATCACTTGAATGAATTTGTTCAGTAAGCTGGCTCAATTACCTTGAAACAATCCTCTTTGCTTGGTATTTAATCCTTGAGAGAAAATTTCAATTCAAAGTCTATGTTCAAAATACATGAAAGTGACACATCAGAGGCATATGAATAAAAATCATTCACGTTATTTTTAAGTAGGGCACAAAGAGGAGATCATCGCATGGTATCAGGTCATCAAATTAGACTAAATAGAATTTTAAGAAAAGGAAAGATGCTTTGCATTCCAATGGATCATGGTATTTCAAATGGACCTATTGAAGGTCTAGAAGATCCTCACTCAGTCATTTATGACTGCGAAGGTCATGGACTTACAAGCGTAATTATCAACAAAGGAATTCTCAAAACATTACCCAAACCAACCAAGATTGGTCTTTTGGTTCACTTTTCAAGTAGTACTTCTCTTTCATTATCACCAAATAGAAAAATGCTTACAGGAACAGTGGAAGAAGCAATACGACTTGGTGCAGATGGAGTTTCACTTCACATTAACGTTGGTGGAGCTGAAGAACCAGAGATGTTAGAGCAGCTTGGAATGACTGCTGAAGAATGCCACAAATGGAATATGCCATTATTAGCTATGATGTATCCTAGAGGAGAAAATGTAAAGAATCCACATGATCCAGAAATTGTTGCTCATGTAGCACGAATTGGTGCAGAATGTGGAGCAGACATTGTAAAAACAGTTTACACTGGAGACGTTGATTCGTTTGCAAAGATTGTAAAGAGTACTCCAGTTCCAATTGTTATAGCAGGAGGTCCAAAAGCAAAAACTGATTTAGATATTTTACAAATGACAGAGGATGCAATGAAGGCAGGTGCAAAAGGCGTAACTTATGGTAGAAATATTTTTGCACACAAGCATCCACAAAAAATGGTTGGAGCATTATCAGAGATAATATTTAAAAAATCATCAGCAAAGGAAGCAGCGAAACGACTTGAGTAAATCTAGAGAGCTTATCATTTCTCCAAAAGTTTCAAAAGCGCAACTGGGAAAATTCTTAAAACAATTATCCGATGAAGGAATCAAAACAGTGTATGCAGATCCAAAAAGTGTTGGAAAAACAAAGTTATCTACAGTACACACTAGTAACGCTGCAAATTATGTTGTCCTAGAAAAAGAAAATTCATCTAAACCAAAAGGTAAAAAAATTGGAAGACGATTCAAAGTATTATCCAATCAAGACATTGAAAAAATTTTAGAGTCAGCAAAAAAAGGCCTAGATTTTGTAATTGTTGAAGTCAAAGATTGGAAAATAATTCCCTTGGAGAACATTATTGCCAAACTACACAAAATACACACAAAAATTTTTGCTATCGCCAGAACTCCAGAAGAGGTTAGAAAGATGTTTTCTATTTTAGAAGTAGGTGTCGACGGAGTAATATTCAATACATCATCAATTAATGAGGTCCGAGAGGCATCTGTGTATCTTGGTTCTAGAAGTTTTGAATTAAAGCCAGCAAAAATTATTGAGATTAAAGAAGTCGGGGATGGTGAACGAGTATGCGTAGATACTGCTTCAATTCTTCACAAAGGTGAAGGAATGTTAATTGGAAGTAGGTCTAATTTCCTATTTTTGGTTCATAATGAATCGGTTGGTTCTTCTTTTACATCTCCAAGGCCATTTAGAGTAAATGCGGGTGCAGTTCATTGTTATACATTATCACCTGATGGAACTACAAGGTATCTCTCAGAAGTAGAAACTGGTTCTGAGGTGTTAGTACTTGATTCAAAAGGAAGAGCAAGAAGAGCAACTGTTGGGCGTTCAAAAATTGAACGAAGGCCAATGTTAATGATAAAAGCGCAGGTAAACGGAGAAATTGGCGGCATAATAGCACAGGATGCTGAAACAATTCGTTTTGTAAAACCAAATGGACATCTTGTGTCTGTAACACATCTAAAGAAAGGAGATATGGTCCTCACACATTCAAAGCAAGCTACTGGAAGACATTTCGGGATGGAAGTATCAGACGAATACATTCTTGAAAAATAGATTATGAAACACAAAACCTGTGTATCGATTGCAGAAAAAACTCCCAAACGTATGAATCAGCTTATCAAAAAAGCACTTAAAAGATCGGATTATGTTGAAATCCGTTTTGATTTTTTAAAACCTGAACATGTTCCACAAGCATTAGAGCTATCAAAAAAATATCTCAAATTTTCAGTGTGTACATTACGACCAAAGGTAGAGGGAGGAAAATTTTCAGGAAAAGAATCAGAAAGAATATCGATTATAAAATTAATTTCAGAGTACAAACCGTTTCTTTTAGACATAGAATACAACACTTTAAGAAAAAATAGATCACTTCTAAATTATGTTAGAAAAACAAAAACCCCAATTTTAGTTTCTTGGCATGATTTTAAAAAAACCCCCAACATGAATGATTTACAGAAAAAAATGAATCAAATGAAAAAAATATCAAATAACGTAAAGATTGTAACAACCGCAAAGACAGTCAAGGATGCATCAAAAGTTTTATCGCTTTACAGTATTTCATCAAAAATTAACTTAATTGCATTCTCTATGGGAGATTTGGGGAGAATTTCCAGAGTTTTGTGTTTATACTTGGGAAGTCCATATACGTATGTCTCACTTGGAAAAGCAGTAGCGCCAGGACAATTCAGTCTGGATGAGATTAAGTCAATTATAGATACCTAGAAATCTTAAATATCAATTTTGCAATATTTGGCATGCATAAGAAGCATCCATCAATTAATTCAGTTATTTCTAAGGTCCTATATGAAATAGTAAAGGGGACAGGATTGGATCCTAATGTATACAAATAATCCTCAGACTTGACAGTTTAAATCAATCAATTATTGAAAAAATTCATGGTAAAAACTTATGCAGTGATTGGAGATCCGATAGACCACTCCCTTTCGCCAAATATTCACAATGCAGCATTCAAAGAACTGAATATGGATTGCACATACATTGCATACAGAATTCCTAAAGGCGAACTATTAGAAGGGCTTGAATCCTTAAAAAAAATAAATATTTCTGGATTCAATGTCACGATTCCACATAAAGTTGAAGTCATGAAGTATATTGACAAGGTGGATGAAGACTGTAGTTTGATTGGTGCTGCAAATACAATTTCAAATGAGAATAATGTCTTGAAAGGTTACAATACAGACATGGAGGGATTTTTAGATCCATTACATCGAAGAGACCTCAAAATGAACGATTTTCAAGTTCTCCTTTTGGGGGCAGGAGGGGCAGCAAGAGCTATCACTGCAGGATTAGTAAAAGAGGATGTGAAATCAATTATGATTGCAAATAGAACAAGAGATAATGCAAATTCCTTGGCACAATTTGCAAATAAAATTGGAATGAGTACAGAAGTGTCACTTCTAAATGAGATTGGAGATGTTACAAATTATGACTTGATTATTAATGCAACATCTATCGGATTAAAAAATGAACCCAGTCCGATACCTACAAAAAGTATCAGAAAAAATTCCATAGTTTATGACATAGTATACAATCCAATGAATACAGATTTGATAAAAGGAGCAAAAGAGAAAGGAGCTACCATAATTTACGGATACGAGATGCTACTTGGTCAAGCAATTCGTGCATTTGAGATTTGGCATAAAACAAAAGCACCTTATGAGGTAATGAAAAAAGCTGTTCTAGGAGTTTTCTGATGAGTAAATCAAAGGCCACAATACATGGGGCAGTTTCACTAGTAAACGCAATTGCCACAGGTAAAGGAGCAACGTTAGGAATTTCATTAAAGGTAGAAGCAATTGTAGAAGAGTCATCAGGTACAGGAATTACAATTGAATCGGATAATCAAAGTCTCAGTTCTAGATTGATAAATAGAACAATAGAGAAAGTAGTACCAAAGAAAAAGCTAGAAAAAACAAAGTTAAGCCTCATGCTAGATTCTGAAATTCCAACAGGGTATGGCCTTAAGAGCTCAAGTGCAATATCATCAGCAGTTGCTTTGGCATGCGCAAAGCTCTTCCAACCAAAAATTGTTGATTCTGAAATACTTCTTGCGGGAATTGATGCATCTATAGAAACCAAAGTGAGTATCACAGGCGCATATGATGATGCAACAGCGTGTTATTTTGGAGGTTTTCAAGTGACTGATAACTACAAAAGGAAAACAATACTTTCAGAAAAAGCACCAACAAATCTTATTGCAGTAATTTTCATCCCAAAATCACGAAAAAGAGGAAATGTGAAGAAACTAAAAACACTCGATGCAGTATTTGATAAAGCTTGGAATCTTGCAAAAAATAAGGATTATTGGAATGCAATGATACTAAACGGGTTAGCTACATCAGCAATTCTAGATTCAGATCCAAAAATTATCACCGATCTAGTTGAAGAAGGAGCTCTTGGTGCATCAGTATCAGGAAACGGTCCATCCATTGCAGCAATAGTAAAAATAGACAGTCTAACAAAAATTAAGAAGGTTTTTTCATCAATGGAAGGAAGAATTATCACATCTGAGGTAAACAACAAAAAGGCAGAAGTTCATGAACTGTAAAGTAGAAAAATCTAAAATTTCAGGAATTATTTCCTGCCCTACAAACAAGAGTTATTCTCATAGAGCAATTTTCCTAGCAACACTATCACAGGGAAAGAGCACATTACACAATGTATTAGATTCAGCAGATGTAAAATCTACAATTCATGCATGTAAGGGATTTGGGGCAGACATATCCATTAGTAACGAATCAATCACAATAAATTCTAAAGGAAAGATAAATCCAACAGAAATTGATGCTGCCAATTCTGGAACCACAATTAGAATTGCAGCTGCAATTTCATCATTATCTGAGGGCAAAACAACTCTTACAGGGGACAGTAGCCTCAAAAAAAGACCTATGCAGCCACTACTAGATGCGTTAGAATCATTGGGTGCAAAATGTACATCAACAGAAGGTAAACCTCCTGTTTCAGTGCATGGAAAAATTTCTGGAGGAGAAGTCACTATTGCAGGAAATATTTCAAGTCAGTTTATTTCTGCATTAATGATTACAGGACCACTTACGAAAGAGGGCATTGAGTTAAAGATTGAAGGAGAATTAGTTTCAAAACCATACCTTGATGCTACAATTGCAATAATGAAAAAATTTGGGGTAAGAGTACACACATTAATTCCTTACAAAAATTATCAAATCACACCACAAATTTATCATCCAACTGAAATTACAGTTCCATCAGATTTTTCCAGTCTAGCATTATTGTTGTCTTCAGCAGTTTTAGTTGGTGAGGATGTAAAGATCAAAGTGGAGATGGGGGATCTCCCACAAGGAGATGAAGCATTTATCGATATTTTAGAAGCACTAGGAGTCAGAGTGATAATTGATGAAGAAACAATCTCAATAAGTAATGTAGAGAAACTCTCAGGTGGGAAATTTGATCTTAGTAATACACCAGACCTTCTTCCACCATTATCCATTTTAGCATTAAAATCACAAAAACCAATAGAGATAGTAAATGTTGGTCATGCAAGGTTCAAAGAAACAGACAGAATAGCAATAATCTCTAGAGAATTAAAAAAAATTGGAATAAAAGTAATTGAAAAAAGTGATGGAATGATTTTAGAACCCTCAGACCAACTAAAAGGTGCTGCATTAAATGCTGAAAATGATCATAGATTGTTTATGGCATTTTGTATTGTTGGAATGTATGTTGGAAATTGCACAATAACAGACCCAGAATCTATAGATGTCTCATTTCCAAGTTTCATAAAAGAAATGAAAAATTGTGGCGCAGTTATAACTGTTGGATAAAATTCAATCACACTGAAGCTGTAGGAAGAACATTCTTTTCTGACAAATAATCAAGTAGTTGCTTTCCGGTAAATGGTTTTTCAATAAAACCAAACAAACCTCTTTTTTCTGCTTCATAGAATCTTTCCTTTTTTTGAAAACCAGTCATAAGAATAACTTTGGCTTCAGGATCTGCATCTTTTATTTGGAAAAATGTATCATATCCGTCCATTCCTTCCATAACTATATCCATAATTACAAGGTCAGGTCTGGCATTTTGATATTCAATACAAGCTTGAGAACCGTTTTGAGCAGTTCTCACATTAAAACCTCCAATTTTTAAAAAGCTGCCAATGCATTCTAGAAGATCTTCGTTATCATCTACTAATAATACGCTAGGACTCATACAATATTATTTTGATTTTGCTTAAAAAGAACATGTTTGTTTTAAGAAACAAAACAGATGCACATTATCCACAATGTGAAGAAATCATGTTGAAAAAAATTCAGGTTACCTTTACCCTTAGTCCTAAGGTTTTAGATGACATGAAAGATCTTCAAACATTCTTGATGATGAAATCGGGAAAAACATGGAGTTTTTCACAAATCTCTGAATTAGTTTTAGAGGAAGGCATTAAAAATTATCGAAAGCAAGACGAATCAAAAGCAAAATTAGAAGAAAAAATCCTCAAGGCCTAGATTGTTCAAGATTTAGCAGATGAATTTTGGGGTTTTGTTTCTGCCAGTAAATTCAATAATGTTTTTGATGAGACAATGCCAACTATTTTTCCAGAAAAACCAGGTTCTATTACAGGAATCATTTCAAAGTGATGAGAATTCATTTTCTGAATTACTGAGTAAATATAGTCTTGTGGAATAACTGTGTGAAATTTCTTTTCCATGATATCTGAAATTAAAGCAACATCTCTACTTTTTTTATGGACATTGTTTAGTTCCTTTTTTGAAACGATGCCAATTAATCTACCATCATCATCAATGACCATAGTTTCTTCTTTGGGATCAATATCAGAATTAAGAAAGTTCTTTACGATAACATTGGGTTTGGTTTTTTGGAAATCTATTGACATTGCATCCTGAGCTCGTTTATCAGAAACTGTTCTTCTAAAGAAGATTGGAAGCATTCCAATTTCTACACTACCAACTTTGACTTGAACAATTTTCTTTAATTTTCTTTGTAATTCAACGCTTGAGATTATCATTGTAATCAACGTACCAAGAACTAGTAAAGAGAATAAACTGTCATCTAGCATATTGACTTGGAGTAAGGACAACATAAGAGCCAAGTCAACTGCACCCTTAGACATTACACCGTAAGCAACTGTTGTTGCAGGACGCATCTTGGCGATTTTGACTGCAATGTACGATCCAATGAATTTTACACCCACGATTATACCAATAAAGGCAGCAATTATCCAAAGATCTATTTCAACAAATTTTGTAGTAAAATGTAATCCTATACCAGCAAAAAACATGGGAATAAAAATTCCATAACCTACTGCATTTACATTTTTTGATATTTCAAGATATTCTTCTCTGTTCATTCTAGATACTGCAATTCCTAACAATAGTGCACCAATGGCTCCATGTATTCCACTTATTTCGGCAAAGTATGCAACCAGTAAGATTACTCCAATTACCAAACCAAAGTAAACTTGTTGTGCACGTAAATGACTATGGATGACTCGAAATACTTTTGGTAATGCAAACACAGCTAGCAATCCAGCTACAGCAAAGAAAATTCCCATCTTTGCAAACAACCACAAAAATTCAGATATGTTTGGGGTATCACTGGTGTTGATCTGAATCAAAACACTGGTAAGAATAATTGCAATAAACTCAATGATTGCAGTTACTGTAAAGATTTCCAAGCCGATTGTTGAACGCAGTTTCCCAAGATCAGTTAGTACTTTGGCAGTAACACCCAGACTAGAAGCACCAATTACACTACCTATAGCAAAAGCCTGAATGAAGCTCATATCAAGACTAAGTCCAAAAAACGAGGCTACAAAAAATGGAATGAAAAATCCAGCAAGAGAACCTGCAAAGATTCTACCTCTCATTACCCGAACTAATCCGGGAAGATCAATTTCTTCAAGACCAATAAGGAAGAACAAAAAGAAAACACCAATTGAGATGAATAACTCAATAGCATCTATCGGTTGAACCAAAAAGAATAACGCAGGCCCAACTATGATACCAGCCAGAACATTTCCTATAATTCTGGGTTGATTTATTCTGTACAATAATTCTCCTAATAATTTTGCGGAGATTAGCAAGACTGCAATGTATAGAACTGCCTCAAACACCATTGAAATTTCAAAGTTTAATCCAGTTATGTACCTTCTATTATTCCCTACACATAACGGGTATTTTCAAGTAGGAATTATAAGCATCAAAAATTATCAAATAATTATTGTCTGGTAGCTCAATTGGAAAGAGGTTAGTTCTAACAAGTTTTGGTGAAAGTCATGGTAAATGTATTGGTGCAGTTTTAGACGGATGTCCAGCAGGTTTGGAGCTAGAAGAAAAGGACATTCAGAAAATGTTAGATTACAGACGGCCAGGACAATCAATAATCACTACACAAAGAAAAGAAGGAGATCAAGTGGAAATTATTTCAGGAGTTTTCAGAGGATACACTACAGGTGCACCAATTACAATGATAATTTGGAATAAAGATCAGAATTCAAAAGATTATGAAAATCTAGTTACAAAATTACGTCCAGGTCATTCGGATTATCCAGCTATGATCAAATACAAAAAGTTCAATGATCATCGAGGAGGAGGAAGATTTTCTGGAAGATTGACTGCAACGCATGTGATGGGCGGAGCAATTGCACGAAAGCTTCTAAAAGTTTCACTCGGAGTTGAAACAAATTCTTTTACAGTGCAAATTGGGAAGATAAAAACCGATAAAGAAATCACATCAAAGATGTTACGTTCGATTTATTCAAATGATGTCAGATGTCCTGATGAAAAGATTGCTAAAAAAATGAAGAATTCAATTTTGGAAGCAAGAAAGAAAGGAGATTCATTAGGAGGAATAATAGAATCAATTACCACTAACCTTCCAGTTGGAATCGGAGAACCAATCTTTAGCTCATTAGAATCAGAAATCAGCAAGGCAGTGTTTTCAATTCCATCAGTAAAGGGTGTTGAATTTGGTTCAGGATTTGAAGGAGCAACCAGTTTTGGTTCAAAAAATAATGATCTTTACACTATCAAAAGAGGTAAAATAGTTACAAAAACTAACAACTCTGGAGGAATTTTAGGAGGATTGTCAAATGGAATGCCAATTGTTCTAAGAATTGCTTTCAAACCAGCATCATCAATTTCCATGAAACAATCTACAGTAGATATCAAATCAAAGAAACCTGCTACATTGCAAGTTAAGGGAAGACATGATCCATGTGTTGTACCACGGGCGCCACCAGTTGTGGATTCTTTAGTTGCATTAACCATTGCAGATCATGCGTTACAAGGCGGTTTCATCAAACCAATTCTATAGAGCATGGCAGACATCGACAACCTTCGTAATCAAATGGAAGAGATTACTCTAGAAATGATTAGACTTCTAAAGAAGAGAACCGAAATTGCAAAAGAAATTGGCCAAGTCAAGAAAAGCTTAGGAATTAGCGTCACAGACGAGAGTAGAGAAGGAGATCTAAGGAAAAAAGTACTTTCACTATCTAAAGAATTACAATTAGATGAAAAATTAGCATCAAAGTATCTGAATTTCTTATTAAATGAATCAGTAAGAGTGCAGTCAACTGACAAACAAACGCATCTATCGATATTTCTAAAAGCAAAAGAGATGGAAGAAAAAGGAGAAAAAATTATCCATATGGAAGTTGGTGAACCAGATTTTATGCCACCAAAAATTGTTAAAAATGCATTAGACGAAGTGTACGACAAGGGATTTGTAAAATATGGACAGGCACAAGGAATGCCAGAGTTTAGAAAAGAGATTGCTCAGAAAAATTCCAGAGAATTCAACCAATCTATAACTTTAGATAATGTTTTAGTCAGTCCAGGTGCACGATTTTCTATTTTTCTTGCAATCAGTACATTACTGAATCCAGGAGATGAGTTAATTGTGTTGGAACCTGCATGGCCAGCATACAAAGATTGTGCCCTAAATGCTGGGGTAAAGGTTAGAACTATCAAAACAACGTTAGAAAACAATTGGGAGCCATCAATCAAACAGATTGAAGACGCAATAAATTCAAACACAAAAATGATTGTGCTAAATTATCCAAACAACCCAACTGGAAAAATTCTTCCAACCAAGATTCAGGATCAAATTATTCAAATTGCAAAGAAAAATAATTTGTATGTTCTTAGCGATGAAATTTACTCAGAATATTCATTCAAAGAATGGAAAAGTGTTTTAGAGTATAACTATGAAAAAAGTATCGTAACCCAATCATTCTCAAAATCTCATGCTATGACAGGTTTTCGAATAGGATATACAATTGCTAGTAAAGGAATCATTGAGCAAATGTCACGACTTCAGGCTTTATCCCTTACAAATGTCTCAGAGCCCATGCAGTATGTAGCCTTACGCTCACTCAACGAGGATACCAGTGAGAACTCAAGAATTATCAAATCGCGTATTATGGCTTTGAGTAAAAAATCCAAAGAATTAGGGTTAGAGTTTGTAGAGCCAGATGGTGCGATGTATGTATTTGCCAGGGTAAAAAAAGATGGTTTTGATGGAATTAAATTTGCCAATGAATTACTAGAATTAGGTCTAGCAGTAGCTCCAGGACAAGGTTTTGGAGATTATAAGGACTTCATTAGACTTTCTGCTTGTAGAGACGAAAAGACACTAATGGAAGGCATGGATATACTCGATCATAGACTAAGAGGAAAAATATGAAAAAAAAGATTACAATAATTGGTGCGGGAGGTCAAATGGGGCAATGGTTCTCAAAATATTTTCTCTCACAAGACTTTGAAGTAACAGGTCATGATTCTGAAAATAAGATTCCTGGCAAGGCCATAATAAAATCAGATTCACTTGTTGGAGCAGTTTTAAGTGCAGACTATGTAATGCTATGTACACCCACAAGAAGAACACCAGAAATCATTCGCCTCATAGCCAAAGAGATGAAAAGAGGAACATATCTAATTGAAATATCATCACAAAAAGCAAAGACTATTTCTGCTTTGTTAAAGATACCAGCTAAAATTAACCCAATTTGCATACATCCAATGTTTGGACCAGGAGCAAAAAAAATTACTAATCAAAACATCATTTCAGTTCCTGTTAAAGATGCAAAGAAAGAGCTCGAAGTTGCTAAATCACTGTTCAAAGGAGCAAATTTCGTAACAATTGATGCAAACGAACATGATAAAAAAATTGCAGTCATTTTAGGATTAACACACCTTGTGAATTTAGTTTTTGCAAATATCATATCAAAAGATGATAAGATAAATTTGACAGAAAAGATGTCAGGAACTACATTTAAGGCCCAGAAAATTCTTGCAGAAAGTATTCTTACAGAATCACCGGAACTAATTGAGACAATCATTTCTAATCCAGAGATAAGGAAATTTGCAGAGGAGTTTTGGAAGGACATCGGCAGATTACTTACTGCAGTTCAAGAAGCAAAATCCGAAGAAGTAATCAATTATGTTAAAGCGTGTCAAGAGCGTTTATCTGAAAACGTTAATCTAGAAAATTCCTACAAGAAATTGACTTCCATGGTTAATGTAATTGATAAAAAATAGTCATGCGCTCAACGAAAATTGTAACATCTTTTTTAAAAAATTCAGACAAAATTCTCATCCTTCGAAGAAGTGAAAAAGTAAAAACAATGAAGGGGTTGTGGGCAGGAATAAGTGGAATCATAGAAAAAGATGAAGTTCCTTTAGAGAGAGCAAAGATTGAGATCTTTGAGGAGCTTGGAATTAAAGAAGATCAAATCAAATTATTAAAATCAATTGATGAAATAAGAATTGAATCTCCACAATATGAGAATCATGAATGGGAAATTTTTCCATTTCTTTTTGAAGTAAATGATCCTGAAATAAAACTAAACTGGGAAAATTCAGAATACAAGTGGATTAACCCCAATGAAATTTCCAATTACAAAACAGTTCCAAGTCTAGAACAGGTTCTATTCAACTTGTTGTAACTTTTCATTTGGTTTTTCATATTTTCTTTGTTGTGGTAACATAACATACACACATGCACCACCACACATTGTACATGGAACATTATTTCCTGGATGCTGTCCGGTACGACTATGAATCTTGGCAGCTTCTTCAGGGTCTATAGACAGAGCAAGCTGTGTTTCCCAATCAAGAGTACGACGAGCTTCAGTCATTTTCATATCCCATTTGATAGCTTTTTCTCTAATCTTTACTAAATCGGCTGCGTGTGCAGCAATTCTATATGCAATCAGTCCAGCCTTTACATCATCACTGTTTGGTAAAGCAAGATGCTCTGATGGAGTCAGATAACATAAAAGATCAACTCCTTCAGCAGCAGAGATTGCAGCTCCTATGGCGCTAGCAATGTGATCATGGCCTGATGCAACATCAGTAACAAGAGGTCCCAAAACATAGTAAGGGACATCACCAATAAGCGATTTTGCTAACCTCACATTTGCAGCAACTTCATTTAGTGGAACATGTCCTGGACCCTCCACCATCACTTGAACATCTTTTTCATGCGCCTGTTTTGTTAAACGAGCAACGTTAATCATTTCTTGAACTTGTAATTCATCGTGGGAGTCTAAAATTGAGCCGGGTCGTAAAGCGTCTCCGAGGCTAAATGTAACATCATATTTTCTTGCAATTTCAATCAAATAATCATAATGAGCAAAATATGGATTTTCTTTATCATATTTTAGCATCCATGCTGCAGTAATAGTTCCACCTTTGCTGACTACACCACCATGTCTTTGTACTTTTAGAATTCGTTTAGCAATATCTTTGGTTATTCCAGCATGAATTGTGGTATAATCAACACCATCTTTTGCATTGTTTTCAAATGCATTTAGAAAATCATCTTCAGTGAGATTTAATGGGTTCTTGTGAACTTCAACTCCGTGATTGTATGCCTCATAGATTGGAACAGTTCCAAAAGTAATTGGGGACACTTCCATGATTGCACGCCTTATAGAGCCTACATCGCCTCCATCACTAAGATCCATCATAGTGTCAGCATGATACTTTACAGCAACTTTTGCCTTTTCAATCTCCTCATCGAGATTTACATTAAGTGTAGAAGTTCCAATGTTGACATTGACTTTAGTCTTTAGACCTTTTCCAATTCCTACATTATGGATCTTTTGAGGCCTTACATTGTTACTAGGAATTATTATCGAACCCTTTGCAATTTGTTTGACTAGCCAATCAAGGGAGACATCTTCATCTTTTGCAACCAGCTTCATTTCATCAGTTGCAACACCTCGCCTTGCAGAGCTCATTTGGGTACCCATAATCAAATACTACACTATTGCCGAATTTAAACAGTAGTTAATTTCCTTAAAGGAGGTTAGGAAATTAGGAATAATTGTGATAGTGGATCGCTGTATAGGAATCTGATATTCAAAATTGAATCAATATTGAAAAATTTTTCTGCTAAACAATAGAAAATTGTTAATTCAAATGGTAGCATTAAGTATCATAGTCATGGACTCTCCCAAGATTATTGATTCGATTGTTTGGAATGACTCAGAAAAGAAATGGATTACTGAGAAGATAACAATTCAAGAATATCATGGATTTACAGAATGCAGGAGGTGTCAAAAACCACTATCCCATAATGTCAAGACTCAAGGCAAATTCAAAGTAGTATACGTAAGATGTGGCTGCGGATGATTCAAGATAAATAGAAAATCAACGAAAAGGCAGTATGAATATTCTAACAATTGGAGGCTCAGACCCATCTTCAGGAGCAGGAATACAGAGTGATATCAAAACATTTTCAGATTTGGGCTGTCATGGATTCACAGTTATTACTGCAATAACCAGCCAAAATTCTTCTAAATATAAAAAAACTGAGCCAGTTTCAGCAAAAATGGTCTCATCACAAATCGATGCAATAGTTTCTGATTTTAAGGTCGACGCCATCAAAATTGGAATGGTATTCAATTCAGAAATCATTAAAATTTTGAATAAAAAACTAAAAGATTTTGATGTCCCAAAAATTCTTGATCCTGTAATAAAATCAACTACAGGAGGAGTATTGTTGGAAAAAAACGCATTAAATGATTTGAAAAAATTTCTGTTACCAATTTGTGATGTAATAACACCCAACAAAAACGAAGCAGAGATCCTCACAAAAATTAAAATCAATTCTAGAAAGGATCTACTAGATTGCTCAAAAGAATTTCAAAAACTTGGGATTAGCAAAGTGATTATCACTGGAATGGAATTTGAAAAAGAAAGAATAAGCGATATAGTCTTTGAGGATTCTAAGTCATATCAGGTTAAGAGTAAAAAAATCAACAGTATAAATCACGGAAGTGGATGCACTTATTCTTCTGCATTAACTGTGGCATTATCAAAAGGAAATAATTTAAAAAATTCAGTAAAATTTGCAAAGAAATATTCGTTAAATTCAATCAAAAATGCCACAAACATTGGAAAGGGTATTACACTAACAAAAAGCAAAGAGGATCCACTCAAGAAAAAATTGCAAAATGAAATAACTAATTTTATTTCAATGAAAGATTCATACAAATTGATTCCAGAATGTCAAACAAATTTTGTTTTTTCAAAACGAAAACCAAAAAATACCAAGGATGTTTTAGGAGTTCAAGGAAGATTGGTAAAAGCAGGAAATACTGTTTTGATTGCAGGTAATCTAGAGTACAATGGTTCAAAACATGTGGCAACTGCACTTGTAACCATTTCAAAGAAATTTCCAGATATTTGCTCTGCAATAAATCTAAAATTTGACCAAGATTCACTAAGAAAGCTTACAAAGAAAGGACTGGAGATAGTAAGTTACGAAAGAAAAAAAGAGCCTTCCAAAAGCAAAAAGAAAGAAGGCTCCTCAATTTCTTGGGGAGTTGAAAATGCCATAAAAAAATCAAAAATCATGCCTGATGTCATATATCATAAAGGAGATTTTGGAAAAGAGGCCATGATTTTGATTTTCGGAACAAATCCAAATGATGTCATGAAAAAAGTACGTAAAATATTCTAAAGATAATAAATTATTCTTAAAAATATACTTCAACATAAATACTCATTATTTCAAATCAAATCCGTGAAGACAGTAATTTTAGCCGGTGGATTAGGCACAAGACTTCAACCGTATACAACTTTTCTTCCAAAACCAATGCTTCCTTTAGGAGAAAAACCATTGCTTGAACACCTCATTGATTGGAATAGAAAAAACGGAATAAAATCAATTGTTCTTTGTGTTAGTTACTTAAGAAAAACTATTGAAGATTATTTTGAAGATGGGAAGAGATTTGGAGTAGACATAGAATACGCTATAGCAAATAGACCTCTTGCAACTGCAGGTCAACTGAAAACTGCCCAGAAGTTTATTGACGATACTTTTGTTTGTATGTATGGGGATTCAATTTACGATTTTCCATTAAGGAGCATGGTATCACAGCACAAACGAAAAAAATCATTCATCACCATGAGTTTGTTTGAATACAAAACAAAGCTTCCTTATGGAGTTATTGAAACTACGTCTAATGGAAAAGTTACTGCATGGAATGAAAAACCAGAGATAAGTGCCAACATAAACATAGGATGTTACGTAATGGAACCTCAAACTTTTGACTTTATCCCAGAGAACAAGCCGTATGGAATGGATGATGTAGTTAAAAAGGCCATGTCAAAGAAGAAATTAGTTAGCAGTTACATTACCAAAAAAGGATTTATGGATATTGGAGACAAGGCATCATATAGAAAAGCATACCAACAATTTCTAGAAAAACTCGGTAAGATCTAGACAAATGTCAGAATTAACGATAAGACAAATTCAAAGGGATGACCTATTCAATGGTTTTTTAGAATCATTAGACTCACTCCGAAAAACTAGTGATATAGATAAGAAAAAAGCAGACGAGGTTTTTGAAAAAATTACCTCAAACCCTAATCATCACATCTTTGTGGCAGTACTGAATAACAGAATAGTAGGCTCTACCACCTTGTTAATTGAACCTAAATTCATTCACAATGGAGGCCTAGTGGGACATATTGAGGATGTAGTAGTATCAAAAAAGAACCAAGGTGAGGGAATTGGAGAAAAATTAATCAAATATTCTCTCAACTTTGCAAAAAATGCAGGGTGCTATAAGACAATTCTTGATTGCAAAGATGACGTAAAAGGCTTTTATGAAAAATTAGGTTTTTTTAAAAATTCAAATGAAATGAGAGTAAACCACATCTAGACGTATTGTTTTTTTGGTTTTCTTTCACGTGTTTTGAATAGTAAAGCACCTACTACCATTACAGGTACTGATACTACCATAAAGAGAATTGGAGTTATAGTTACAGCATCGACAAGATACTTGGAATCAATATCAGACAATTGTGTGAATGCAAATGCCATACCGACTAGTAATACTGCACCACCTGCTACAATCATCATTCCAATGCTTTTAGAGCCATATCGTTTTGACATTATGAAAGAAACGCCTGCCATAATCATTGCCGGTGCAACCCCAATAGAAATAAACTGAAGCATTTTTGGTTCAGGTTCAAGAGATTCTGCAATATCGAGTGTAGGATATGAGATCATAAAATTATAGAAAATTATTACTTCGCCAACAAACATTATGAATAATCCGAGACTAGCACCTGCAATGTATTTTTCAACAGACATGAGATAATTTGTGATTAGATTCTAAATAAACTATGCATATTCTAGACTATGCCAACAAGACCGGCAAGTTCTTTTCTACACGCTGCACCCAATTTTTCTGCTGCATCTTCTGGCGAGATACTATTTAGAAAAACACCATATCCTCTTTCCAAGCCAGACCAGGAATTTGTAATTGGGTAAATTTCTATATGCCAATGAATTTGTCTACTGTTTTTCTTTTCAGGTGAAAGATGAAACACCAAGTTGTAAGCAAGATCTTTAATGCTTTTAGATAATCCGCCCAAAGTGGCACGAAGTATTAGAGATAAATCATTAATCTCCTTTTGAGTAATTTTGGAAAAACTCGTAGTATGTTTTTTAGGACATATCCAAAATTCATATGGATATGAAGGTGCCCAAGGGCAAAATGCGATGAATCCTTCTGTCTGTAGTATCTGTCGTGGTCCACCAGTTTCTGCATTAACTGTTTGGCACATAGGACATACTCCTTTTTCATTTAGTATTTTATGAGAAGCTTCGGCTTCAGCTTCGATGACTGGTGGAATAGTAGAAAATGTTACAATGTTTAGGTGAGGATGCGGATTACTACTACCAGCTGCTTCACCATGATTTGCATAAATTGATACATATGTAACTCCTTTTTGGGTGTAAAGCCAACGTAATCTATCCTGAATTACAACTAAAATGTTGGACCATTGTTCAACGCCTATAGTTGAGAATGAGTCTTTCTCTTTGGGTGATGCCACTACGACAAAATGATAACCATATGCAGGTTCACTGTAATGAGGCCTATCGCTGTATGTGTTCTCAGATTCTATAGATACTGCAGGATTTTTGCTTTCAAAAACTCTGATAGACCAATCAGTGACATACTCATCTTCACTATCTTGTAATCTTTGCAACATTCCATCTTTTGCAACAAGGGACAACACTGATGGATTGGTCATGGATTCGTTTCCAGGTGCATATGGGGATTTTTTTGCATTAGAAACTTTGTCTTCTTTTTTTGTAACAATCATAAATTTTTCTGAGACATAGTCCTTACGCATACTACCCATATGAGAACTGGCAATGATCGTATGTTAAAACTTTTTCAGATCATCAGTAGATCGGAAAAAATTATGTAAAGTTTAAAGTGGACAGGTAAAGTTCTCAAAAGTGAGGTCCTAACCATAGCCAAAAATTCGGATGTTCACATGATATATGTCCTATTAGATGGAGTTGGAGATCTAGCTCATCCAGATTTACATGGAAAGACTCCACTTGAGGCAGCTGTAACTCCAAACATGGACAAGCTTGCAAGAAATGGAGTGATGGGAGAAGTAATTTCAGTCGGAGAAGGAATTGCACCAGAATCTGATATTGCAGTATTCAATATGTTAGGATACAAATTTCAACATGCAGATTATGTAGGTAGGGGAGTCATAGAAGCAATCGGAGTTGGAATAGATTTCAAAGACGGAGATTTGGCTCTTAGAGGAAATTTTGCCACACTGAATGATGATGGAGTAATTACAGATAGAAGAGCTGGGAGAAACATCGAACGGGAGGATGCAGAGGCAGTATCAAAAGAAATTGAAAACAAAATTAAATTTTCATATCCTAATACTTCAGTAGTTGTGGCCCCAACAGTAGGTCACAGAGTAACTGTGAGAATTAGAATGGAAGGAAAATCACTTTCTTCCAACATTACAAATACAGATCCTGCTTATGCCCGCGTAGATGGAATGGGAATTGCAAAAGCAGTTGGAGATTTTCTAAAAATTGACAAATGTCTTCCGTTAGATGAGTCAGAAAATGCAAAGATTACTGCTGACTTGGTAAATCAATTTACTCAACAATCATTAGAAATTATGAAGAATAGTGATACCAACAAGAAAAGAAAACAACAGAACAAAAAACTGCTTAACAGTATTTTATTGCGAGATGCAGGTAACAAGTATCCCGCAGTTATGCCAATTAATGATCTATACTCTATGAATTTTTCATGTATTGTAGACATGCCTGTTGAATTAGGTATTTCAGAAGTCCTAAAGATGAAAGCGTTTGAAGCAGGAGGCCTGACAGATTATGAAGAAAAGGCAAAAGTAGCTGCAAAGGCAATGGAAACTCAAAATGCAATCTATGTACATTTGAAGGGACCAGACGAATTTGGTCATGATGGGGATGCAATCGGAAAGATGAAGAATATTGAGGAGATAGATAAGAGATTTTTTGGAACATTACTTGATAACATTGACACAAGTAAGGTAGCAGTAGTAATATCAGCTGATCATTCAACACCGTGTATCAACAAGGGCCACAGTGATGATCCAGTTCCAGTAATGATCTCAAAAGATTCTATTCAAAATGATGGGTCACAAAGAGTTACAGAAAAGGATGCTAAGAGAGGCAACATCAAATTAATTATGGGCGCAGACGTGGTCACAAAGGCTTTGGAATTGATCAAATCTCAAATGTAGATATTTCACCAGAGTTTTTCATTGCGGATATTTTTTTTCTGATCAAGTCAACATCAATGTCATAGTATTTTCCGCTTGCTTTGCTCAATTTATCAAGAGCCCGTCCAAAAATAGAAAGACAAATCTCATCTTCATTTTTTTGATAATGTACTAATCCTGCAGCAATAAGAATTACTCCTTGAACTAGATCCTTTTCTCCTTCAAAACAATTTTTCCAAACTCCCTCCAATACTTCATGGCATTCCCAAAATCTTTCATTATTAAAGTAAAAAATTCCCTGTTTTACAGCATCTTCCTTCTTTATTGATTCCTCGGTGACATGTTTTGCATGATCAATCTTACCCAGCGAAGATAGTTTCTCAACAAGTGTATCCAGATTCTCTTTTTTTATTGAAACGTCGTATTCAAGATATTTACTTGAAACTCTTGTGTCGCGAACGGTCACATCCATTCCATGGCTTAACTCCCTTGCTTTTCTCAAAAGAGTGGTTGCATCTTTTGGAGTATAATCGGAATTTTGAAGATGTAGCATATATCGTTCCATGGTATACCCTTAGAAGATTTTCATAAATCCTTATTGATTTTCAATCAAGATTTATATGAACTATGGAAAGGATTTGGGACATGTCGATTGAGACCATTAGTGATGTCAATAATTCATTCCTTTCAAGAAGAGAGCTTACTTGCAATTTTGCAGGATTAGGTGGAAAATTAAAAAAATTGGAAGCAATCGATATGATCTCAAAAGAATTCAAATTGGATGGAAAAGTAATCATCCCAATTAATCTCAAGAATCATGTTGGGAAACCAATGGTGACAGGAACTTTCTATGTTTATGAAGATGAAAAATTAGCAAAAGAACACGTAAACCCCACAATATTCAAAAGATTAGACAAAGTTAACGCTGCTCAAAAGGAAGCACAGCAAAAAGAAGAAGAGGCTGCAGCACAAAAAGCTGCAGAAGCAGCTCCAGCTGAAAAACCTGCTGAAGAGAAGAAAGAGGAAAAGACTGAGTAATGGCAGATAAAAAAGCAGGAAAAAAAGGCTCTAGTCCAAATGTGTACAAATACTACAAAGTAGACAAAGACAAACTAACTAAATTAAGAAAAATCTGTTCACGATGTGGTAAAGGAGTTTTCATGTCCGTACACAAGAATAGACATACTTGTGGAAAATGTGGTTTAACAGAATTTAATCAATAGTACTTTTTCTTTCTTATTTTCTTGCTCTTTTCTTCTAGGTTTTCTATCAATTTTACAAATTGAGGATTAATCTTAATTTTTGCAAGTGAGTTTGCAGATATTTTCATTATATTGGAATCCAATGTAATGTTAGATGTGGGAAGTTTTTTTTCAATCCAGTTTTTGATTACTTTATCTTCTAATTTGTAGTCCCTAAAGCCAGACGGGAATTTTTTTGTGATATGGAGAAGCAATGTACGATCTTTGAAAACTGCTTTTGGCTCAAACAATCTAGTTTCATCAGCATACACGTTTTCAAATAAATTACTGGAAATCTCATCAGAAAGCATCTCCATTTTTGATACTTTGCGAATTAACTCCAAATAATGTAAAAATTCATGTGCCAAAATCGCATGAATTGTTCCTTTAAGACCATATGCTACTAACGGCCCAGAAATTTGTATGACAACTTGAAGTTTGTCTTCTAGTACCAAAGGAATTGTGCGTGCAAATAAAATTCCATACTGGAAGGAGTTTGGATCATTGGAAGTTACAATAATTGATGGGTCCACATATGCAATAGGATAGTTTATTCCAGATGCTTTTTCGACTCGGTTAATACCCTCTACAGTAATTGGGAATCGTTCTTCGATTAATGAGTAAACTTTCTCAGGTAGGACTCCTGCCTTGAATGCCTCTTTAACCTTGAATAAAGGATCCATGAAATCCACTCGTTTAGTAAACAGGTAAAAATGTTGATTTGGTTATCTGGAACGGGGTTTTCCAGCTTTTGATTTCTTTTTCTTACGTCTATCAGCTCTTTGATCCGCCCATCTTGCATGTTTTCCTTTTTTTCGTAGAGGCATGAAAAGCAGTGTTATGGATGGTTAGTTATTTGTTGTCATTCCATCTCAACGTCACGGAAATCAATTTGTGTACACCTACACCTATTCTCTAAAAGATCAGAAAGATTAGGGAAGACATCCTCACCTACTACAAATTTCCTCAAAGGAAATCCACTCTCCACATTAAGAATAGTCATAAACGAGGAATCGCCAGTCTTTTTGTATTTGAAAGAATGTATTGCTTTTTCAATGCGCTTGCCAAATTTGTCATATATTGCAACCACCGACTTGGATAACTGAGAGAATTTTTTTAGAGAGTTTTTTGGAATAGGGTTTTCAGTGGATATTGATAATTCAACCAGAGAGTTAAACCGAATTGGTACTTTTGGAAATGCAGGTATAATTTTTAGAGATAGTAAACTCATTTCTCTCAAAGCGATCTTTTTGTGAAATTTTACTTTACGTTTTTTTGGATCAAGGATTTTTACAAAAAACGGTCTCCCAGGATTATAAACAAGACTTGATTTGTCTTCTCCACCAATCCAAGATATTTTTACCTGTTTTGCATCAAATTTATTGTAAAGATATTTTGATATTTGTCCCTCTATACTCTCAAAACTTGAAATTCCATGATAACAACAGACCGAACAGCCTTTTCCATTACAGTTTTCACAAGATTTTTGTTTTTGTGATAGAGATCTAGATGTCTTAGTGTATCTACCAAAAACAAATACCGGTTTAGAACGAGTTTCAATTGAACCGTTTTTAAAATTAATTGTTAATGTCAAATCAGGAGAGTCATGATCAGATATTGATTTAGTTTTTTTAGAAAATTGTTTTGAAAGTTCCTTTGTAACAGCGGTTTTGATGCTGTCAATCCCACGTAAGCTAAATTTGGAGCGAATTGTATCATCCCTATCAATGAAAGATGGTTTTAGTATGGCACCAATCAGAAAAGTAAAAAACTGGTAATCATTAGATGTCTCTAGTAATTTTTTAAGAATAACAGGAAAAGTATCGAATTGATTTTTACAAATAAAACATTTAGAATTCTTGTGTTTAATTTTTTTTCTGATTTTTTTTCCAAGTAATTTGTTTGAGGTAACATTTAGTCTTTTGACAAATAATCTACCAAGGCAATCATCACATAAATCGTATTCTTTGAGTATTTTTTTTGAATCTAATATTATTTGGTTAAATTTTTCATTTGACACGCAAATACATCATAATTACACGTTATTAGCTATACGAATTATCCCAAACCCATTCGTCTAAGAGCGCCTTGCATCTGTCGTCCCTTTGATGCTTTCATCATACTCTTAGAATTTTTGTAGTTTTTTAGTAGCTCTTTGACGTCATGTTCAGACCAGCCAGAGCCTCTAGCAATTCTTTTGATCCTAGACGAATTAAGCAAGTCAGGATCTGCCTTTTCATCTTTGGTCATACTTTGAATGATGTAACGCCATCGTTCCACTCTACCTTCCATCTGATCAAGCTGATCATCTTTTACCATTCCAGATAATCCAGGCATATTATCTAGAAAACCCCTCAGTGAACCAACTTTAGTGACTTCTTCAAGTTGATAGTAAAAATCATCCATATTCATTTTACCACTTGAAATTCTCTTTAGTCTAACATCATCTGCTTCACTTTCTAACCTCTTTGCAAGATCTAGTACTGCTTGAATGTCACCCATTCCCAATAGCCGACCAACAAATCGAGTAGGGGAGAATTGTTCAAGGTCATCAATTCTTTCACCAGTACCGATGTACATGATTTGAGCGCCTGTGGCAGCTGAGGCAGCTATTGCCCCACCACCCTTAGCAGAGCTATCTAATTTTGTAATTACAATTCCACCTACAGGGACTGTTTTGTGAAAAGCTTCAGCCTGATTAAAGCACTGTTGGCCTATAGTCCCATCAATCACTAATAATGCAAGGTCAGGATTTGAAACCTTACTAATTCGTTTCATTTCATCGAGTAGTTCCTGTTCTTCTTTATGGCGTCCTGCAGTATCAATCAAAATTATATCAAGATTGGAATTTTCGAAATGTTTTAGACCCTTTTCTACAATTTGTGGAGAATCTTTGTTGTTCTCTTCACCATAAACTTCGACATTTGCCTTTTCACACATTGTTTTTAATTGGACCAATGCGCCAGGACGATAAGTATCTGCACCAATTACTCCTACTTTGTATCCTTGTTTTGTCAAAAATTTTGCTAGTTTTGAAGACATGGTGGTTTTTCCACTTCCCTGAATTCCCAACATCAAAACTTTGTTAATTTTACCAGCCTTGAATGAGAATTCTGTCTCATTTCCTAATAGTTTTGCAAGTTCATCATATAGAATTTTTACAATGTGATCCTTTCGAGATAGTCCCGGAGGTGGAGATTCGTTTAATGAACGATCTTTTAGCTTTTTTGTAATTTCAAGTACTAACCTAACATTTACGTCTGATTGTAATAATGCTCTTTGAACGTCCTTGCATAATTCATCAATTAATTCCTCATCAATGCCTGAGGAGCTTACAATCTTTTTAATGGCTGCTCGCAGATTTGTTTTTAGATTATCTAACAATGGAAATCATTGATTTTTAGATTATATGACGTTTTTTGTTCTTCAGATATCGTTCACGAAGAACAGCCTTAAGATAGGCACATGCATGAAATCACTATTGTGCCATCTCGAGTCGTTAAAAAATTACACATTTTTTTTGCTATAATCTAATTTTGACTCTATAATCTCAAGTTTTCCACGGTAACCATCCCATATTTTTTTAAAATTTGTTATCTCCAATGGATATGAATACAAAGGGCAATCTACAACTAGTGTTTCAGCCTCGCCTCCCTCAAAATTAAGATTGAATCCATGTTTTTTTGATAACTCGGATAAGTTTTCAATATCTGCAGGGTCGATAATCTTGCCTAACCATGAATCGTCTAATCCCTCAGAAGTAACACTAGTAATCATAAAACAAAATCCTTTCTCTAAAAGTTGTTTCATATATGAATGAGGATTAAGATTCCAAACTGGAGAAAAGAGTTTGAGATCTAGTTTTTTACATAAATTTTCAAAGTTTTTCTTTTGAAATACACTAGAAATTCCACCATGTACTAGTCCCTCTATTTGAAAATCAATTTTTGCTTTTTTTAGAATTTGAAAAATAGAATTAACTTCATTAGCTGTATCATTGGAATCTGAAGTCACATACACTTGAGGGATTCTCATTGAGGTAGAAAGTAATTTTGTCACTTCGATATTTGGATGATGTAAAAGCATACTTTCTTCTGATTTTGGAAATACTGTAACAAGACAAACCACTTCATGACCTTCGGAGGTAGCTTGGTAGATAGAATATGTGCTATCCTTACCTCCAGAAAAAAGTGCTGCAAGTCTCATGACATAGTTTGGTATATTGTTTCATTTGAAGTATTAGAAATGATGATTGTTGGATGCTTCATTACTCATAATCCTCATCAAACCTCAGACGGCTTTTCCGCTCATCATCAGCATCCGAGTTTAACTCTTTACACGCATTATTTTGGTTTTATCCATAACCTTCCAGTATTCTACGTTTTGTCCATTCTCTAGCTTACCCTTGACTTCATCATCAATCAGGGTGACGTCTATTGTCTCGAAGGTTTCAGAATCCATTATTTGGATAATGTCTCCAGTAATGGAGATAATTTGTCCAGTTCTTTTGTCAATCAAAGGAACGTGAACTTGCATGCTAACAGGTCCTACATGGGGCCTTTTTTGGTCATCAAAAATTCCAACACCTACAATTCTTGCTTTTGCTGCTCCATGTTTTCCAGGTTTACTGGTATCATACTCTACGATTCTACATGGTTCACCTGATGGTTGATCAGATACAGGTAGTAAAATGTAAGAACCGATCTTTAATGAACCCAAATCTGCTGGCTTGCTCATGAAGGAACCAGTTATACGTCGATATTTAACTTTTTTATTTTAGCTTTTCAAGAATGGAAAGACTAACAAGATTTGTCAGTGTGATCCCTTTTCTTCCAACATCACGTCGTGTTTTTTCACAATATTTGTTCACACTTTGATGGCTTTTATCACTAGAAACTTCTAACACAACAATATTGCCACTGTATGGAAAAGTAAACTTTTGTGGTATGGTACAGCATAGATCCATATGACCTACACCTGCTTTACCCACTTTTTCTCGCTTGGCAACAAGATTTGCAACTTCGCTGACATCTTCCTCTGAATCACCATATTCCAAATAGTACACTGAAACAAAATTCATTGTTCCTTGGGATTCACGTTCAAACAATCCTTCATCCATTGTGAAAATAAAAGACGGTTTATCCTGATTGTATTTTTCAATTTCTTTAATTATTTTTTTTGAATCTTTGAATTTGGCAAGTATGTAGTGATTAGCCGATGATGAAAAGTATGGCTTACTCTCCTCAGAGAATGTTGCAGTGACAAAATACATGTCTTCGATATTCTTTGAATGATCCCATGTATCTTTTAGTTCAATAGTATTATGACTATGCAAATATGGAATACAGACATATCCACTTGTTTGAAGTATGGTTTCTGACACTGGATCCAGTGATCAATAGCTTGATTATTTAATATTTTACAGATCGTGTGCTAAATTTACTCAAAATTATGCGTATTTGATTCGTTCTTGTTCGATAGTTATTTAATACTAAAGTGCTCCGACAAATTTGTCCCAAGCTAGCTCAGCCTGGTAGAGCTTCCGGCTGTAGTAGTTGGCTTTTGGCTGACATAATAGCAGCATATCAGGCATACAGAAACCGGGTTGTCGAAGGTTCAATTCCTTCGCTTGGGACCATAATTTTTTCACAACCAAAAATTCAAAAACTCATGAATTTACACTATGGTATGAGTAATGATCCTTGGTCAAATCTAGACAAAGTTGACCAGAAGATTATAGAGATTTTAAACAAGAATGCAAGAACACCTTCAAAAGAAATAGCAACTGAGCTAAGAAAATCAGGTCATGATGTTTCAGATAGAACCATACGGAAAAGAATCGAGAGGCTAGAGAAAAGTGGAATCATCAAAGGTTACAAAGCTGTTCTAACCGATGTATCGGAATCAAATGAATATGAAGCATTGTTTATGAAATTAAAACCATCAAAATCTCTAGATTCAGTAAAAGATTCTATCAAGGATTTTGTAGTAAAATTACCAAACTATTTGTTTATTGCAAATCTAGAAGGCGATTGGAATATTCTTATTGTAATGAAAGTTGAAGCTGAAGATTCAGATCCAACACAAAAAATTATTGAAAAGTTTTCTGAACAGGTAATTGATTATAGAGTAAGTGACTTTGATGTTGCAAATGTCAATTTGCTCAATATGTCATTGTTACTATTGTAATTAATATTCAGACTCTGCAATATCAATTGCTTTTTTTACTTCTTCAATTGTAAATGGTTTTTGTATAAATGATGCAACACCAGAACTGATTGTTTTATTAACTCGCTTTGAGGTTTTTTCATCAGCAGTGATAACAATAATTTGAAGATCCAGCTGTTCTTCTAAAAGAGTAGATGCAACAACATCACCGCCAATATCAGGCAGCCCCATGTCAAGAAGTATAATTGGATTTTGTGATTCAGAGATTAATTCTTTACATTTTTTGATTCCATCTTTTCCCTTTTCAAATGAATAAAACGTAGAGTAACCTAGTTTCTCAAGATATTTTTCTAGTTTCATTGTGATGGCTTTACTATCTTCAATAATTATTACTGGGCGCATAAAGCTTATCTGAGCAGATGAAATTTCTTTAGATTTGTTGAATGCTTTTTTTGCCTCAGAATATTTTCCAGTTTTAAGAAAGCATTTTGATGCGCAAAGATATGCACTTTTTGAGCTATATGACTTGTCTTTTTTTGCAAAATTTTGATAAAGATTTGCAGCCATCAAAATTTCTTCATTGTTATCTTTGTTCTGTCGAGATTTACATTCTGCTGCAAGAAGGTACAACAGGGCAGATTTTGGTTCATCAGATTTTTTGTAAGACTCTGCCAGATTTGTAAATAGGTTATAGGCTGAAATATTTTGATTATTTCTAAGATGAGTAAAAGCTAAATCGTATTCCTGATTTTTTTCTTCCAACAGGCTCTGAAAATATTTTATTTTATATTACTATATTGGGTCAAAGGAAATTAGACAGTCAGGGGTTAATTACCGCACGTCCATTAATTTTCCGTGCTTTAAGATTTTCAAGGGCGGTATTTGCATCGTCTAAAGCATAACGTTCAGTTATTTTTGGATTGATAACACCTTTTTTTGCAAGTTCAATTAGTTCTACCATGCTAGCGTAATTTCCAGTATATGCACCTTGAATTGTTATTGCTTTAAGCGGAATGGTAACAAGTGATAATTCCATAGATCCACCAAAAAGTCCAACTAGTATCAAATTACCTCGTTTTCGAAGTACTGCTAAGCCAGTCTTTGCAGTTTGAGGAGCGTTAACAAAATCAATAACACTGTCTGCCCCTTTGTTATTACATAATGAAATGATTTTTTGTGCAGCATTACCAGAACCAGTTGTAACAGAACCAATTACATTAGAGTTTACAACAAAATCAGCACCCATTTCTTTTGCAGTTTGTAATTTTTTATCATCCAAGTCAACACAGATCACTTTTGCTTTTGTTACTGCTTTAGCAATTTGAATTCCCATTAATCCTAATCCACCGGCTCCGATTATTACAATAAACTCTGGAGAGTTTGAATTTGCTTTTTTTACTGCAGTAAAAGCTGTAAGTCCTGCACATGCAAGAGATGTAGCACCATCTGGATCTAGGCCAGTGATATCAGCCAAATATTTGTAATGTGGAACTTTGACAATTTCTGCATAGCCGCCATCTTGGAATAGGCCTATAGATTTTGGTGTGTCGCAGAGATTTTCATTGCCTGCTTTACACGCAACGCATTGACCACATCCCAGCCAAGGATAAACAAGTACGTTATCTCCCACCTTGACGCCTTTTACATCAGGACCAATTTCTAATACACTACCAACAACTTCGTGACCTGGAGTAACAGGGTATTTTACTCCCCTATCAGTAACTTTGAGAAAAACTCCATCGCCTAAATCATAGCCACCTTCCCAAAGATGCAAGTCACTATGACAAACGCCTGCAGCTTTTACTTTTACAATGACTTCACTGCCTTGAGGTTTAGGTGCTTCTAATTCAGATATTTGTAAAGGCTTTTCAGGTTCAACGATACGAGCGGCTTTCAATAATCATTCCTTTCTTCCTTATAATATAAGAGTTGACTGGAAGGGAGAAAAAAATAGAGCGTGAAGATATTATCTCATAGAAAGCGAGTTTTTTTGTGAGCGAAGAAGAATCAAGAGCAGGTATTTCGCAAGCTCCTGTAAATATTCTGTTTAATCCAGCTACCATATCCAAAAAGGATGTTTGGGAGATTGATTTAATTCAGATATTAGATATTTTAATTCGAATTTTACAAAAGAGTGGTAAAAAAGATCTTAGGATTGCTGGCATGGCAGCATTGTCATCCTCTTTAATCTATAGAATGAAAGTTGAAAGTATTTTTGCTCTGCAACGAGCTGCAATGGAAAAGAAACCTATGACTCAACGAACTGATGTAGATATTCAATTAATTGACATTCCCTATAGACATGAATCAACATATCCTGTAACACTTGACGAGTTGTTAGATCTTCTTGAAAACTTGATTGGGTCAATCGCAAACCCAAGATCTAAGAAAGGAAGTCAGATGAATTTTGAGCCTCTAGAAGCTCCAGACTTTAAGGATTATTTTATTTCGCTTGAAAACATCATAGGAAAATATGAAGATTTGATAGTAAGAAAAATTAGAAACACAGGTCATGGAATGTTACAAGCAATAGTAGCAGATTTGGAGTCAATAGATGCCATTAGATGCTTTTTTGCAATACTATTTTTGGCAAGAGATAAGAAGATAGATCTTGAGCAAGTTGAAGACGATATCAAAATAATACTCATTGAGGAGAACTTAACAACGTGATCAAATATGCGCAAAGGATTGTTTTAAGTAGATTTTAGGAGGTTTTGAGGCTAATGGACAAGGTTGAAAACGAAGATGAGGCAACTGCAAGAATTGAGGCAGCCCTATATTCAGCAGGAAGACCTCTCAGGATTGAAGAAATTATCAGAGCTTCAGGTACAGAATCAAGAACAAAAACCCTAGATATTCTGGAAAAAATTATGAAAAAGACCAAATCAGCTTTCAAAGCAATAGAGGTAGTCACTCTTCCAGATGGATCATATGTTTTTCAACTAAAACCAGAGTTTAGTAATGTTGTTAGAAGATATGCATCAAAACCAATTTTGCCAAAAGCCACTCTAAAGACATTATCATATATTGCATACATGCAACCAATTTCATCAAAGCAATTAGTAGAGACAAGAGGTTCGGGGGTGTATTCACATCTGAAAGAATTAAGACAGTTAGATTTTATTGCACACCAAAATGTCGGAAGATTAAAAATTTTTACAACCACTGAAAAATTCCAAAAATATTTTGGAATTCATGGAGATGCAGATACTCTAAAAGAAAAACTATTCAAAAAAGTAAGAAGAACATCCCAAATGACAATAAAACCCCAAGAAATTACATCCCAAGTGTAATAATTCAAAAATTCCTAAGTCGCCTTTCACGCGTAAATCTTGCGTTTTGTATAAATTAGAGTGATTTAAAGAACTAATGTGAGAAAATCAATAGAAAATTTAGCAACCAGTAAGCTAACAGGTGGAAGAAGACATCCTCTCAGAATTAGAAGAAAATATGAGATTGACAGATATCCTAACGAAGCTCTTACAGGTGCACAAGTTACGGTTACAAGACACGTTCGCGGAAAAAATAGGAAAACAGCATTAAAGACAATTGATTTTGTAAATTTATCAACAGGAGATGCCAAAGTAAAAAAATCAAAAATTCTAAAAGTATTAGAAAATTCAACAAACAATGATTATCAAAGACGTGGTGTCATCACGAAAGGTGCAATACTTGAAACAGAAGCAGGTAAATGTAGAGTTGTTTCAAGACCCGGACAAGATGGCGTAGTAAATGCAATTCTCATAAAGTGATGAGATGAAAGATTACGAACATGTCGTAATCTGGTTAGATTATTTTAATAAAACACTTCCAAGAGCTAAAGGACGAAGATTAGATAAAGAGAAATGTGTTTTTGATCCTTCATTAAATGAATTAATCGAAGCTGCAAAATCAGCAGGTTATGAAATAAAAGAGCAAGAAGATAAAGTGAGATTTCCCAGAAGATCTTATGTAAGATCCGGATACATTGTTTTGCCAAAAGAATCCTCCAAGACGAAAATTCTTAACAAAATTTCAGAAAAGCTAGTAGCCAAAAGAGCAAAGCAGTCAAAATAAAACCGATTCTAGCTTTTAGCTAAAGTAAAGTTGACAGAAGTATATGATAACAATCAGATGATCTTGATTTCTAATTGCAGGAGGTAGGGGAAATTATGCACTTGGCCAGTAGTGGCAGGGTAGTTATTCAACTGACAAAAGTTGTTAGTGAAGGACAAATACTCTGTGACGAAAAGAGTACCAAAGTTGCAAAAGTTATGGAGTTGATTGGTCCTGTTGCAAAACCATATGCATCAGCTACTCCATTGACAAATAGCATAAAAAAATACACTGGCAAGAAAGTTTTTGCTCTCGACATAGCTCCTGCAAAAAAACAAAAATACAGGAGAAAAAGAAAATGAATACATTAGAAACACAATGCTGTCCTGAATGTGAATCATCATTAGTTGATGACAGTCAGAACGGTGAATTGATTTGTTCTGGTTGCGGAATTGTCGTAGCAGATCAAATCGCAGATTATGGCCCAGAAGCAATAGGTTCAAGTCTTGAAGACAAAATGAAGTTAGCAAGAGCTACAGGACAGACAACATATTCCCAACATGATTTGGGAATTACAACAGAAATTTCCATTAGTTCAAAAGACTTTAGTGGAAAATCTATCAATTCCGAAGTTGCTAACCAAATGCACAATCTACGCAAATGGCAACAAAGAGTACGAGTATCATCTCCAAGAGAAAGACGACTTGCAAATGTTTTAACAAAAATTGGTGAAGCATGTCAAGGTCTGTCTTTGTCTAAAAATGTTCAAGAGACGGCATCTATGATTTACAGAAATCTAGATGGTCAAATAGAAGTCAAAGGAAAGTCAGTAGCAAGCATTTCAGTTGCTACTATTTACATGGCATGTAAACAATGCGATGTAGTTAGATCTCTTGAAGAGATATGCAGAGGTATTTGTCAGCCAAAAGACGTAAAAGCTAAAACAAAACTTGCAGCAAGATATTACAGAACCATGGTAATGGAGATGGGTTCCAAAACAGCTCCAGTAGTTACTATGGACAAGTACATCTCAAAAATTGCTAACCTAACAAAAACAGAAGTTCGTGTAGAAAGATTAGCACTTGAGATTGCTGAAAAAACCAAGAATAACAACCTAGCAGATGGAAAAGCACCAAATGGAATTGCAGCAGCGTATCTGTATGTTGCATCAATATTACTTGGACAAAATGTACTACAGCGTGATGTATCAAGCATTGCTGGAGTAACCGAAGTAACCATTCGAAATAGGTGCAAAGAGATTCTAACTAGCTATAAGCTAAAAATCGCTCTAAGACCATCACTGGCCAAAAAATAATCATCCCCCTCTTTTCTATTTTATTTAGGCATGATATTGGTTAGGATTAGCTAAAATTCGTGGGTATTATATAGAGAAATAACTCATTTAGCAACATGGCAGTACTTGAAATCAAGGATCTTCATGTGACTAGAGAAGGAAAGGAGATTCTCAAGGGAGTGAATCTGAAAACAGGTCCAGGTGAGGTTCATGCCATTATGGGGCCAAATGGTTCTGGTAAGAGTACTTTGGCATATACATTACTTGCACATCCAAAATATGAAATCACATCTGGAGACATATTACTTGATGGAGAAAGCATTAAAGATCTTAGTGCTGATGAGCGAGCAAAAAAAGGATTATTCTTAGGATTCCAATATCCAACTGAAGTATCAGGAGTAGGTTTTTCGCATTTTCTTAGAACATCTTACAATTCTCTAAGTAAAGCCCTTCAAGGGGAAAATAGAGAAGTATTCATCACAGTGAGAGAATTTCAAAAGTATCTCAAGGACAATCTTAAACAAGTAGGATTGAAGGATGAATTTTTATCAAGATATCTTAACGAAGGATTTTCAGGTGGAGAGAAAAAACGCTCAGAGGTTTTACAGATGGCTGTTTTAAAACCAAAGATTTCAATTCTTGATGAACCAGATTCAGGATTAGATATCGATGCAGTTCAAGCAGTTGCAAAAGCAATTAGTGAAGTATCTGGAAAGGATTCAACCATCATAGTAATTACCCATTATGCACGCATTTTGAAATTTTTGAAAAAATTAGATCATGTTCATGTTTTTGCTAGAGGTAAAGTTCTAAAAAGTGGGGATGCATCCCTTGCAGATGAATTAGAAACAAGGGGTTATGATTGGGTTTTAGAAGAAAATAAAGAAACAGCATAATTCTAAAGATACTAAAAACTTGAGCTAGGAATTAGAAATCATTGTTTACTTATTTAAATAAGGTTGAATAATACGGAGAATCATGGAAGAGGGTCAAGATAAGCAATACTTTTTTGACTTTTGTTTCTTCAAAGTTGATCCAAAATGGAGATGGATGGCAGACCTTGCAAAAGAAGAATCCGCCAGAGAAGTAGAAAACGTAATTAGAAACTCTGGAATAAAATTTAGAACCTATTCAACTCTAGGATTACGTGACGATGCTGAATTTCTAATTTGGTTTGCAGCAGAATCAGTTGAGGAAATTCAGAATGTAATTTCTAAATTGTATCTAACAGTGTTTGGAAAGTATATTGTTTCTTCAAGAACTTATTTGTCATGTACTAGGCCGTCGTTATATGCAAAAAAGGGGTTAACATTATCATTTGTTGCAGGCAATCAACCAAAAAAATATGCTGTAGTTTATCCATTTACAAAGACCAGAGAATGGTACCTACTTACTGAGCAACAAAGGCAAAAGATGATGGATGAGCATATTTCAGTAGGTCAAAAATATCCCCAAGTAGTTCTGAATACTACATATTCATTCGGTATACATGATGAGGATTTCATGTTAGCATTTGAATGTGATGATTTACGAGACTTTCAGAATTTAATTATGGATTTACGACAAACACAAGTTTCAAAATATGTGCAGGTCGATACTCCCATGATTGTTTGTGTTAAAAAAGATATTATTTCCCTGATATCCAGCTTAGGATAGTTGGAATCACTAAAAGAATGGGCAACGGTTGTTACTGCACTAGAGTCAGGAAAGCAGACAGTTTTGTTGCGTAAAGGTGGAATTTTAGAAACAGCATCAGGATTCAATGTTGAGGCAAAGAAATTTCTTTTATTTCCAACATTTGAACATCAAGAGACACATCATATCAAACCTGAATTTCATAAATTACTAAACCAGATAAAAGAGAATAAACCAAGAGAAGGACATAACAGAATTACATCATATGCAGAGGTATTAGGAGAAGCAGATGTATCAGATAATGAAAAAGTGAAAGCATTATCTGAATTTCACATCTGGAGTGATTCGTATATTCAGGAAAGAAGAAACTGGAAACCAGAAAAACCACTAAAAGCAGTATTTCTCAAAGTTTATCGAATTCCCCAAAGAGAGATTCCATTAAAATCAGAATATCAGGGTTGCAAATCTTGGATAAACATAAATGAAGAAATTCAAAATGGTCAACCAGTGCTTCCAGAATCAGAGATTAACTCAAAATTAGAAAAGTTCACGGAGATTACAAAATGAAATACAAAAAGCTAGGCAAGAGTGGAATCGAGGTATCTGAGATAGGATTTGGGGCATGGACAATAGCCCTGAATTGGTGGGGAAAAGAAATTCACGAAGACGAAGCAGCAAAGATGCTAAAGCGAGCATATGATTTAGGAATTAACTTTTTTGAAACAGCAGATATGTACGGAAAAGGAAAAAGTGAAACTTTAATCGGCAAATATCTCAAAGATGTAAGAAAGGAAATCATCATATCGACAAAGTATGGATATGACTTTGAAGGAGTAGAGCAAATTGGACATAGTGAGCTTCCACAGAGCTTTGCCCCAGATTTTACCAACAAAGCATTAAGAAATAGTTTAGAGAGACTTCAAACGAACTATGTAGATGTGTATGGTCTACACAATCCAAAACTAAACCACATCAGAGACGATACAATATTTCAAACTCTTGATAAATTAATTGAAGAGCAAAAGATCAACACATATCAGATTGCATTAGGACCTGCCATTGGCTGGACACAAGAAGGAATTGAGGCAATGGATAGAACAAATGTTAGCGCAGTGCAAACAGTATACAACATACTGGAACAAACACCAGGAAATGAGCTGTTTGATATGGCAACACAAAAGGATGTAGGAATACTGGTAAGAGTTCCTGATGCATCTGGAATTCTTACAGGAAAAGTTAATGCAGAAACTAAGATTGATGAAAAAGATCATCGCTCTGTAAGAAAAGGAGAATGGATAAAGTCAGCACTACAAAAAGTGGAGCAGTTACGCCCAATAGCACAACGAAACGACCTAACCATCACAGAGCTTGCAATTAAATTCATTTTATCAAAGAAAGGATTTGCATCAGTGTTTCCAACAGTAATTAGTGTTGAAGAGATTGAAAGTTTTGCAGCCATGTCAGATGGCAACTATATCAACCAAACAGACATGAAAGAGATTGAGGAATTGTTTAACTCATGGCCTGCATATGAGCTTAAAGCAACCACGCAGGCTGCATGATACCATTCATGACAGAACAGTTTGACTCTAAAAAAACCCTAGAGATTATTGAAAGGCTAAAGCTTGCAAGAATTGGCGAGTATGGAAAATGGAAAACCATAATCAAAAAAATTGAATCAGGTCAACAATTAGATGAAATAGAAAGATCCTATTTTAGTAATTTTACTCGCATATACAAAGAAGGAAAGGTCAAAGTCAGAAGTAAAATCTATCATATGAAATTATCAGAAAATGATAAAAAACCATCATGTAAAGAATGTGGAGAAGAATCACTATTCTATTGCAATGTCAATGATGCATACTTTTGTTCTAGTCATGTAGTTGGACATGATGAAAATGAAGTATAGTTTATGCTGTAATTTCTTCTATGGAAAATTCGTGCTCAACAAAATACTCTACACGCGTTTTTTTGAATTCACGTGAACTAAATAATATCCTATATTCATGAACATCAATCTGATTTTCTATCGTTTTTGCCATTTCATTTGCCTCATCTTCTGATTTACAGTGAATCATTGAAAAAACATTGTAAGGCCAATCAGGGTATACAGGTCTTTGATAGCAATGACTCACTTGTGGGAATGCGCCTAGTAATTCACCAACATTTTTTATTCTTTCATCTGGAACTTTCCACACTATCATACCATTTGCAGTAAACCCAACATCACGATGTCGTAAAATTGCAGCATAGCGACGCATTACCCCAATGTCTTCATAATAACGTAATTTTTCAAACACCTGATCTTCTGTTAATCCTAATGATGTTGCAGGTTTTAGAAATGGACGATCTACTATCTCAAGATCTTTTTGTAGTTGTCGTATGAATTCTTTGTCTTCTTCGGTCGGATCAAATTTGACATCACGAATCTTCTTTTTTTCCTCAGACGGTTTTATGTCGTGTTTTTTTTCTTCAACCATGTCAAGTTTAACACCAATCTTAAAGAGCTGAATTGTTGGAAGCATTCTTACTTTTAGAATGCCGGGAATTTTTTTGAATTTATCAACTTCGGTTTTAAGATCAGAACCAGGAGGAACAGCTAATGTAAACCAGAGATTGAACTGATGGTTTCTTTCATAATTATGACTCACACCAGGATGGCGGTTAATTTGATTGGCCACATACTCTAATTTGTCAGGCTCAATCTCCATCGCAACAAGGGAGCTTTTGTATCCTAATCTACGAGTGTCAAAAATTGCACTTAGTTGTCGCAAGACACCAATTTTTTTTAGATTTTTCAGTCGTTCTTTTATCACATCAGGTGAGACATTGAATTTTTTGGCAATTTCATGATAAGGTTGAGAAACTAATGGAAATGTCCATTGAATTTCATTTAAAATTTCTTTATCTAAATCATCCATAATCGATTAACTAATTTTTCCATTATTCAATTAAAAATGTAGCGAGAAATTAGTTGTATTCCTAAATGAGTTTATAGTTATAAATAGAAAATCAAGGTTTTCAGATCATTGATTGTTGATTTACATCTAAAGGGGAATTTAGTGATAGTTGTTGGAGGAGGAGCAGAAGGCCTTAAAAAAATAAACTCATTACTCACACAAGATTGTAAAATACTTCTGGTAAGTGATTCGATTAATCCACAAATCAAAAAATATGTAGATTCTAAGAAAATTGAATTTCAAAAAGTCAAACTGGATGAACCCAGTTTTCTTTCAAAACATAAACCCTACTTAGTTATGGCAACAACAGATAACAAAAATCTTAATAGAAAAATTGTTGAAGCTGCTAGAAAATTAAATTGTCTAGCATATGCATCAGATGACCCTGAGATTAGTGATTTTGCACATCCATCAGTAATTAACATTGAAGATACAATTCAGATTGCAATCTCAACAAAAGGAAAAAGCCCCGCAATGGCAAGAAGAGTCAAGATGCAAGCTGAGAAGGTCTTCAAAGAACTCATTACAAGAGAAGACATTGAATTAATCAAAATTCAAGAGATCGCTCGTCAAAATGCCAAAAAAGAAATCAGCACACAGATAGAACGAAAAAAGTACCTATACGCAGTAATTAATGATAATCAGATTAAACAGTTAATAAAAGACAACAAATTGGAAATTGCACAGAAACGAGCAAATCAAATGTTGAGGGACTGGAAATGAATCAAAATGTGATAAATGCACGGGTAACATTTCGTAATTCACCAATACATGTTCTTGAGCGATTTACTTTCAAAGATATAAAAAATGCGCTCTTGGAATTTAGAAAGTTTTCAGAATCAGAAGAGTGTGTGATTTTGCAGACTTGTAATAGAATAGAAATTTTTGCCACTGGTAAAAATTGCGACATAAAAAAAATCCAGAAAACTTGGGCATCACTTTCAGGATTAGAAGAAAGTGCATTCAAAGAAAATTTAGAGATAGAGATAGATGATGAGGCCTATCTTCATTTGTTAAAACTTACTTCAGGTTTAGATTCAATGGTTGTTGGCGAAGAACAAATTCTAGGTCAAATAAAAAATTCCATTACAACTGCAAGGATCAATAAAGCATCAGGTGAACGACTCAATACATTATTTGACAAGGCAATCAGAATTGGAACACGTATTAGAAATACCACAGGCATCAGCAAAGGTGGAATTTCAGTAGGCTCTATGGCAGTAAAGCTTGCAGAAGAAAACATTGATGAGCTAAAATCAAAACAAATCCTAGTAATTGGTACAGGCGAAGTATCCACACTTGTTGCCAAATCACTAAACCGACGAGGTTATGGGTTTTCTGTAACTAGTAGAACACTCCAACGTTCTCAAGCGTTTTGTGAAACTATGGGAGGTCAAGCAGTAAAATTTGAAGAAGTGCTCGGAGGTTTTGAAAAATATGATGTCATCTTTGTTGCCACAACAGCTCCATACTTTCTTGTAACGTATGAAAGAATTGCAAAGGCATTAAAAGATAAGAAAAAAGGTATGATGATTTTGGATTTGTCAAATCCAAGAACAGTTGATGAAAAAGTAGCAACACTTGGTAACATTAAACTGATGAACCTGGATCAAATTGCAGAAATGGTCGATAAAAACATGCGAAAAAGACAAGATAAAGTCAAAATAGTTGAAAATATAATTAATGAAGAATTACAAGTAATTGAGGCCTCTATGAAAAGACTAGATGCAGAACCAATTGTGAAAGACGTCTTCAAAAATATAGATGTCCTAAGGGAAAAAGAATTACAGAAAGCTCTTCAGATGCTAGGCGAAAATGATTCAGAAAAGATCAAAATTATCGAAGATTTAACAAAAGCTGTAGTTGAGAGTATCGTTTCAGCTCCTATGAATAATTTAAGAAAAGCATCTGAACAAGGAAATCCTGAAATTTTAGATGCAGCAAGTAAACTATTCAATTACAAGAAAAAAGAAACATAGGCAGAGCTAAGATCATATTTCATTAAATATGGTGAATGCTTAGTTCAGCCATGTCATCAAATGTTGAGAAAGAGGCTTACTCATTTTATGACACATATACTGTTGATAGTGACATTGACATTAAACTTCCAAGAACAAAGATTCAATTTAAAAAACTGGATAATGGTTTTGCATATTTTCGAGAAGATTCTGAGCATAATACCATCGAGAAATCAATTCCATCAATGAAATCAATTCAGGTAACAATTGCACCTGTATTGCCAATTAATCTACCAGCGAAAAAAACCAACGGATTGATTTTTTTGAGACTAGACAAACAGATTCTGGTTACTCCAGAATCAAATGTAGAGATATCCATCAAAGTTCCAATAGAAATTGGAGTTTTTATCAAATCAGAATTGTCTTCAGATATGCTAGATGTAATTACGTGTGAACCGATGCATTCAAGATTTGGACTGTATGGAGTTCCTGATGGCGGAAATTTATGCATGTACTCGAAGGTTTCACAAATTTATGATAAATCTCCTGAACCATATGTTTGGGCAAAGATGAAGATTACTATAAAAAATGAATTAAAACAGGGCGTAAAAATAGGCAAGTTTGTTTTTCCCATAACAGCACATAAGGTATACTATAAACAAAAATCAACAGAAGTCCACATCGATGATCTAACTGCCAGAGTATATTCAGACATCAGTGGAGAAAATATGGAATTGGTAAAAACGGTTTTTGCGACAGCTGGAGGAGATTGGCAAATATCAGATGCAGGAACGGACTCATCAACAAGCTTTGTTATGGATAAGGGGTTTGATTAACAATGTTTGAATTTTTAAGCACAGATATCATGGATTCTGGAATCACAGTCTGGCAAATTTTAATTTCTGCAATAGCAGTAGCAGTCGGTGTCATAGTTGCTAGAATAGTTCGAATGATCTTTCAGAAGAAATTCGCCCCCACAATGCCAGTTCATACAGCTAAAAACATGACCAAATTCTTGTATTATGGAATTATTGTAATTACTCTTTTAGGAGTTACGACAAGTCAAGGTATAGATCTTTCAGGTCTAGTTGTTGCCGGTGGAATTTTTGGTGTAGTAATTGGTTTTGCAACTCAATCAGTAGTATCAAACCTAGTATCTGGAATTTTTCTTCTCGTGGAAAAGCCCATCAAAATAAAAGAAAATGTTGAAGTTCAAGGCTCAAACATTCTTGGAAAAGTCATAGATATTGGAATTTTTTCTACAAAGATCCAGTTATTTGACGGTACGCTAGTAAGAGTTCCTAATCAGACCATATTTACTTCAGAACTTAGGACTTTTGCACTTTCGGAAATTAGAAGAACAGATGTGACTGTGGGAATTTCATATAATGATGATATTGAAAAAGCAATCAAAGTTATGAAAGACGCTATTTCTACAAAAGTTCAGTATGCATTAATTGAGCCAGGTCCACAATTTTTTGTAACAGAACTAGGAGACAATAGTGTAAATATCAAAGTACAACTTTGGTTCCCAAGAGATGACTTGCTTGAAGTTGTCCCAGGGCTACTAAAGGTCTTAAAGAATGCATTAGATGAGGCAGGAATTGAAATTCCTTTCCCACAAAGGGTTATTCATAATGCTAAAGAGTAGTACCACGGATATTCTTTAAATCCTAAAATGGTTGTAGGGAATTCATTGTGTTAAAAATAATTCTTGTTCTTTTCATTTTTTTTATAGGTATTACTAACGCATATGGACAAGAAGTACAAGAAAAAAAGAACTGGGAAGATTTTTTCAATAATGGAATCTCCATAAGTTTTGACACTCCTGAAAAATATATCGATGAGATAACTACTAACTTAGCATCTGGCTCCACGGTAGTTGATCTTGGTCTGTATGTAATTGGAATGGTAGTTTATGCAATTTTTGTTTGGAATTTTTATAGATTTATTGCAAGAAGAGAAATAATTAAAATTAATTTTGAAAAATATAACAGAGATGACAGAGTTTCACCTCTTAAAGTAGCAGCTTATGTGGGATCATATGTATTTCTCTTCCCAATAATCATCTACGTTTGGTTTTTGGTATATTCAATGTTCATGTTTATCTTAGCTAAAGATATGCCAATGGGAGTAGTTCTGTTAATTGCAATATCAGTAATAGCATCTACCAGAATTACGTCATACTATAAAGAAGATCTTGCAAAAGACGTAGGAAAACTTTTGCCTTTTGCATTACTAGGTGTATTTTTAACTAGCTCTGCCTTCTTTTCAGATACTACAAATTTCTTTTCTGTTGAAGATATAGAGAAGAGATTCCAAGAGTTTCCATTTTTTGTAGGAAGAGTAATTGAATTCATAATTTTGGTTGTAGTATTGGAATGGTCATTAAGAGTGGTTTTTCTAATAAAACGAAGAATATTTCCAGCAGTAGAAGAAAAAGTAGAAGAGAAGATTGAGGAACAAATTGATAAAAAAATAAAAGTTCATGTTGAAAAAATTCAAGAAAAACAAAAAGACATTGAAGAGAAGATTGAGGAAGGGGATGCAGAAATTGAAGAAAAATTAGAAATTGTTGAAGAGAAGATTGAGGAAGGGGATGCAGAAAAACAAGAGAACAATTTGAAAATAAATGAGTCGATTATTTCAAAATCAACAGAAGCATCTAAAGGCGATACCTTAGAAATTGTCGAACAGCTCATTAAATCAGGAATAGGAGATTTGGGAAGATTAGAACATATACGAAATACCATTCAAAACGGAAAGGTCCTTTTTCAATCAGATAAAAAATACTTAGAGGACATTACGAAGATGAAAAAGGATTAAGTAAAGTATAAGAAACAAATGGTTTGGGTTTCTAGTATGTCTTTTCCAACCAAACGTCTCAGAAGATTACGAAATTCTGAGAAAATGCGAGAATTAATGCAGGAAACAGTTCTAACCCCACATGATTTCATTTGTCCAGTATTTGTTCAGGAGAATCTAAAAAGTAGAATCAAAGTGGATTCTATGCCAGATATTGAAAGATTGCCATTAGATGATGTTATTGACGAAGTTGGAACAATTACTGATTTGAACATACCCGCAATTATGCTATTTGGAATTCCATCAAAGAAAGATGATGCAGGCACTGGAGCATTAGGGGAAAATGCAATTGTACAAAAAGCAATTACACAGATACGAAAAAATTATGGTGAAAAAATTGTCATCATGGCAGATGTTTGCTTATGCCAGTACACCACATCCGGACATTGTGGACATGTTAAAGAAAATTCAATTGATAATGACTCGAGCATTGCAACGTTGGCAAATATTGCAGTTAGTCAAGCAAAGGCAGGAGTAGATATTGTTTCCCCATCAGCGATGATGGACGGTCAGGTACTTGCAATAAGGACTGCGTTAGATGATGCAGGTTTTACAAATGTAGGAATCATGTCTCATTCTGCAAAACATAGATCATCATTTTATTCTCCATTCAGGGATGCAGCAGAGTGTGCACCTAAATTTGGTGACAGAAGATCATACCAAGTTCCATATACAAATTCTAGAGAAGCTTTACGAGAAGTTGAAACAGACATCAATGAAGGAGTGGACATAGTAATGATAAAACCTGCTTTGGCATATCTTGATTTGATTGCAGAAACTAAAAAAAGATTCAATGTTCCCGTATCAGCCTATAGTGTATCAGGAGAGTATGCATTAGTCAAGGGTGCAGCCATACAGGGTTGGATTCCTGAAAAAGAGATAATTCATGAGATTCTTTACTCTATAAAGCGAGCAGGTGCTGATATGATGGTAACATATTTTGCAAAACAAGCTGCAAAATTTTTGCAAGAGTCCAAATGAGGGACGAACATCGCTTTGAGATTGAACGTGCGTTTGATTTACTGCCACATGTAGTTGGTTCAAGTTGGGCAGTAATCTTTTTTCGTCTAAATGGAATAAAAAACCCTACTAGGGAAGAATATCACAAAAAAGTGGTAGAATATTTCAGAGAATTAGAACCACTTTTCCTGAAGTTTCCAAATGATGAAAAGTTTGAAGATATGAAAAAATATATTCAGAATAGAACAAAAATTGAGATCGATAAAATTATGAAAGGTGAAAATAAAGAAGTAGAAAAAAGATACGACAGATATGTCGATTATGGATAACCTACTTGTAAGATTCTAGTAGATCAGAATTGTATTGAAGATAGCCTTCTTTTTTTAATGTTCGAGAAATATTACTAAAGAAATTCTTAATCAAAAGAAACATCCTCCATTATCCATCCAAGACCAATCATGTCATATGCACAAAATTTTGGGTAATTTTGTCCAGATTTATTGAATTCGTGTGTGTTGTTTGAATCCGATTTTGGTGTTCTGTAAACTTGAATTGTTGACATGAATTATCATACATTATGGAATATATTGCAATACCCAGTAACTTGTGGCATGCCTAGTCACAGTAGTTGATGATGACTAAATCTCTTTTTTTAGTTCATTAAGATAATTCTTGAGAATTTTTGTTCGTCGTTTAGCCTCAATTTTTGCAGATTTTGTGTTCATCATTCCTTCGAGTTTTAGTAGTTTTTTGTAAAAATGATCCAGTGTCCACTCTTGGTCATTTGGAGTTCTTTGGGAGCAGAATGGATCGTCGTTGTTATAGATGGGTCGCTTTTCTGAACCACCCACTGCGAACACTCTAGCAATACCAATGGCGCCAACGGCATCCAATCTATCTGCATCTTGTAAAACTTTTCCTTCCATGGTCTCGGGTACTTTGTTGCGTGAAAAACTGTGATCCCTTATTGCATCGGAGATAATTTTAATCTCTTCTGAATTAAAATGATATTTTTTGAGAATTTGTTCTGCTTTCTGTGCACTTTTTATTGAGGAAGTTTTAGAGCGTTTATCAGATTTTGGGTACGACACTACATCATGTAACAGTACAGCACATAGTACCAGTTTAGTATTGGCTGTTTCTTTTTTGCATAGTTTCTCTGCATTTTTGTAAACCCGCATTATGTGATCAAAGTCATGTGCAGAATCATTAGTTGTTATTTTTTTTACTTCTTTTTTTAAACTATCAAGTTGGTTCAAATTAAAATCTCCAAAGTTTTGGTCGGACAAATTTTAGTTTTCTTTGAGTTATTAATATCTGCCAGTTAATTGATGCAAATAAAATCACCACACCAACACCAACCGCATCTGCTAAAAGAATTCCAATGTATCTTTCTTCAAACATTTGTAAAAATGGTGTTAGTGCAATATTACTGAACAGTATCATGATATAGTACGATATTGCACGGCCACACCAAAACCCAATGTACAATCCAATACTTTTTGCTCGCATCAATCCATATGCAACAAATAACATGTTGCTAGGAAGAGGAGTTGCTGCAAACAGAAAAGATGCTATGGTGTAGCCGTATCTTTTTTTGTTGAGATAGTCCCCTATGGCATCAAGATTGGACTTTTGATCTTTTCCTACAAATCTTCTAAACATGCCAGTAATCTGTTTTAGGATGAATCTTCCGATAGTTGCACCAGTTGCCCCAATCAAAGCTAGAATTATTGGATCAAGGTTAGGGTCCAGCAGATAAAATGATGATAAGACAATCCAAGTTGGCGGCATAAGTAATGGGGCAGTATTTAATGCAATTAATAAAAACAGGATTCCAAGGTAGGAAAACTCACCAATTGTTTCAAAAAAGTCATCCATTTTCTACTGTGTGGACAATCTTTGCATCTAAACCCTTGGAATAGCACATTTAGGCATGAAAAAATTTCAAAAAAATAATAATTTTTCAAATAAATTCAATTTTTTAGATCTTCTGATCACGAAATTGAAAAAAATGGATGAATCATGCAATATCTTTATAAGTAAAATTGTACATTATATACCCATGACTGAGTCAGCTTGGAAGTGTTTTAGATGCAATCTAACTTTCAAAGACGAGGTTCATGCAAAGATGCATTCTGAGATCTCAAGACATTCTACTTCTAAGGTCAAGATTCTAGTCGCATAAGACGAATTTTCACATATTCGGTATTTTTTATTAATGAAAATTATGGTGCAGGAGGTGGGATTTGAACCCACGAACCCCTAAAGGAAAGGATTTCCTATTGTCATGATCTTGAGTCCTTCTCGGTTGACCGGGCTTCGATACCCCTGCAATGAGGATCTCATAAAGCCTGTATTTTTCAATTACGTTTTTGTAAAAAACTCAGATTTTACAAATTTTAATGAGTTTTAGAATTGATATGTAACACATCAATAATGATTCCAAAAAAAACTTTATAATTGCCTCGCAGAGACTGGATTTTATGAGTACTGTAACTGCTGAACAAGCAAAGAACATGAGAAGCGGTGTAAACATCGAAGGAACCGTAGAACGAAAAGGCGAACCAAGAACAGTAAACAAGAAAGCAGGCGGAACAATTGATGTTTGTGATGCTTATCTAGTTGATGCTGAAGGCGGAGAGATCAAACTCACATTGTGGGGAGATGACATTGCCAAAGTAAACGATGGTAATAAGCTAAAGATTACTAATGGTTACACAAATTCCTTCAAAGGCGAAGTTTCTCTAACCAAAGGCAAATTTGGTCAGATGGAAGTTATCTCTTAGAGATATCTAGATTCATCCTGTCCTTTTTTCCAATCAAATGCTGCGATTATAGCGCCAGCTATTACCACAATTATTCCAATTATCAGAATTATTCCAGCAATTGCTAATGGTACCAGTGTGGTCATCAATGGAGAATTAGGATTAGAAAATGCTTCAGAATTATCAGGGTCTTCTGCAAACATCATTACAGCAAGAACAGTCCTAGAGCCTTGATTTGTTATCTCAAAATTATACACCTCGCTGTTAGGAGCTAAAAAGATCTCAAAGAATACAGGTCCCTGCTGCTCAAAGACTCCAAGTGAATCTCCAAATATGTTTGATATCTCAATAGATAGATTGTCATCTTCTTTGTAATCAATTATTTGCACACCCCAAAGAAGAGGCACATTAGAATTAGAAGTTGAAAATGAAAAGACAGAAGACTGTCCTGCCATGATTTCAGTCTCTACAGAGACATCATCAAACATGTCTTCTAAAAGTTCTGGCAGAATAAAGTTACCATCAAGACCCATCTGAGATTGTGGGAAAAATGAGAAAACCATAGAAAATGAAGCTGCTGAAATTACAATCCCAATTATTCCGATTACAATTCCGCGTTTTTTCATTTTTAGCTTATGTAGCCTAGGCTCTTGTCATCAGAAGGTCGAAACTGTGGAATCTGTTCTTGACTTCCCTTTGAAGCGGCTTGGGCCTGTAGGGTTTTGATTATTTCTTCTGTATCTTTTGCACGTTGTTCAAGCTCAGACATATCAATTGTAATATTCAAAATTTTACTAAGTGATTCTAAAACTGCTTTAGATGCATTGGCATCAATTACGTATCCAGATGTCTCCCCTAAAAGACAAATTCCAGGAATAGAGGATCTTTTTGCAATTCCAATTATTACACCATTCATTCCAGTGATGTTTCCTCTATTCATTGTAGAGACATCATATTCGGAGAATTGTTTTATTATATCACTAGAAGTGCTAGTGCCATACACCTTGGGAGATTTGGAAAACTTTCCTGTAATGTATGCTGCAAGTGTAAAAATTTTTTTTACATTAAGCTTTTTGCATAGGTTAATTATTTCATCAGTTAATGCATATTCACCTTGTGCAGATACTGGTTGTGCATCACCTGTAAGAAAGATTAACTCTTGGGAATTAATTTTTGCAGAATAAAGCGTATTCTTTACAAGATCAAGAGTTCCATCTTCTCTAATGGAAACTTGAGGTGGAAAGGATGAAGAATAGATATTTGCAAATTGTTTTGCCTGTAGCTTGTCAATCAAATAATCAACGGCAAGTTTACCTACATAACCGCTTCCAGGTAATCCACAAATTAATTGAGGATTAGAAAGATTTGGTAATTCAGAAATTTCTACAGATATTTTTTCATCAGACAATATTTAGCTTAAACCTACAATGCATATTAATCATAACATGCAAAGAAGCGATTTGTTTATCTTCTAGATTTTTTAACCGATTTGCGTTTTGGTTTGGATGCTTTCTTTGAGCGTTTCTTTGGTTTTGCTTTTCTTGTTGCTGTCTTTTTAGCCGATTTGCGTTTTGGTTTGGATGCTTTCTTTGAGCGTTTCTTTGGTTTTGCTTTTCTTGTTGCTGTCTTTTTAGCCGATTTGCGTTTTGGTTTGGATGCTTTCTTTGAGCGTTTCTTTGGTTTTGCTTTTCTTGTTGCTGTCTTTTTAGCCGATTTGCGTTTTGGTTTGGATGCTTTCTTTGAGCGTTTCTTTGGTTTTGCTTTTCTTGAACGCTTTTTGGCAGCTAATTTTCGCTTTTGGGCTTTTACTTTTTCTAATTTTTCTTTTACCTTGATGAGAGTATTTTTAGCAGATTCCTCTTGTTTTGCTTTTACTACAACCTGTTTTGAGAAGCGTTCTGCGTCCTTTTTGCTCTCTTTTAACATCTTTTGAAGAGTAGGTTTTACCTTAGTCTGTTTTTGAATTTTTCCGGAAATTTTGGATTTATTTGATTGAATATCATCTATTGCATCCGTGATTTTTCGAAGTGTTTTGTCTCTTTCTTTTATTTCATCCTCTAAATCGGCAATATGCTGATTAAGTGAGTTAATTCTAGATTGTGCACTCTGTTTTTCCTCATCAGAGCTGGCAAAGTCTAATTCTTGTAGGGCTTGTTCTAGGGCTTCTTTTTCTTTGGATACTCGGTCTTTTGCTGTTGTAACCAGTCTTTCGATGCTCTCTTTTTGTGCTAACTTTTGAGTTAAAACGCCTGCTACATCAGATAATTCTTCTCTTGCATTTTCTACTTTACGTGCTACGGTTGCCAATCCAGAAGTAGATCGTCTAAGTAATGAACGAGCTTTCTTTAGTTCTCTTTCCCCTTTTCTTCGAAGTTTTGAAGCTTCCTTTTTTCTTTCTTCTAGCTTGGAAGCAACCCTTTCGAGTGATGCCAACAATCAATCTAGATGGATGGAATCGATTAAGTTGATAACATAATCAGGATTTGACTTACCAGTTAAGAAATTTAACATGAATTGGATCTGCGATCATCAAAAAATTATTAATCGAAACGATCTTACAGAAAATGAAATGGAATTCCATCCATCAATAATTCCCATTGCAAGAACATTTGATGTAACTGATGAAAAAGCAGCTTCTGAAGCTGCAGAGGAGATTGTAAAGATGGGTTTTGCCAATAGAAAAGATGGATTCAAGGTTTTGATGCCAAAAGAGAAAAAGCTTGCAAAACGGATTGGATACACAGTTACAACATCAATCACGTATGGCTTACGACAAACAAAGCAAGATAGGGATGTAAAATATTGGACTTATCATCATGATGAGGATCATTATGCAATTGTTCTAGTCAATCCTAAAGTAGTTCAAGAACTGGGTTTTTGATTAAGAAATTTAGAGAGTTTTGTCTTATGACCAATGTATCCAGCCAAAAACAATCCCAAGACAGTTCCACCGATTACATCCATCGGATAATGCTGTAATACATAGACCCTGCTAATTGACATCAGTAATGGGTATAACAATAGGAGATAACATCCACGAGGAAATCGCTCAGATAGCACAAATCCTAGAATCACTCCAAAGACAGCAGCCCTAGCTGCATGACCTGATGGATAAGAGGCGTTGGCGCTACCATCACAGAATAGCGAAAATGTGTCATTACTCAGTTCAATTAGGAATGGATTTCCAGTATAATCTAGGGTGGGCCTATCTCTATCAACACCACACTTGATGTAGCCAGTCAGCAATGTAGTAAGAACCAATAGTATCATCAGGGCGATTCCAATTCGCCTTGTTCTCTTTATTATAAGGAGAATAATAGAAAATATCAGCATATAATACACGTCACCGATTTCTGTGATTGATTGCATTATCAAATCGAGTAACGTATTTCCAGAAATTGACTGGAATGTTTCGATGGTTTGTTGATCAAAATCTTCAGTAACTTGTAATTTTACCAAAAGCGAGATTATGATAAATCCTATAACAAGCAGTACAAATGATCTAGAGCGTATCTCAAAAATCCATTTTTGCAATTAGCTAACTTCCAAACAAGTCATTTTTAATATTTCTCAATTTTTTAGGTGTCAATTATCCAAAATATAGATTTCTTTAAGTTTGTTCATGAAAAGATCTAATAGAATATAGAATTTCTGTAATGTCTGATCGGCTCAAAGATTTTAACTTGGGAATAATTAGGAAATTTGTGAAGATACTCACTCTAGATGATTTTGATCTTAAAGGTAAAACAGTATTTGTTAGAGTAGACATGAACTGTCCCATCGATCCAGAAACAATGGAGATTTCAGGAACAAAAAGAATCGAGGAGGCAATTGAAACAATTGAATCATTAAAAGAAGCAAAAGTGGTAATCGCATCACACCAAGGTAGAGTTGGAAACAAAGACTATACCGGAATGGAAAAGCATGCTGATGTGCTAGCAAAATTTTTGAATAGAGACATAAAATATGTTGAGGATGTTATTGGAAGTGCTGCACAAAATGAAATCAAAAATTTAGAGGCAGGAGAAATTTTACTTTTAGATAATCTCAGATTATGTGCAGAAGAAAATTATGAGTTCTCGCCTACAGATGCTTCAAAAACAATTATGGTTTCTAGATTAGCAAAATTATTTGATTTGTGTGTTTTAGATTCATTTCCAAGCGCACATAGATCACACCCATCAATTGTTGGTTTTCCTCATGTATTACCAGCTGCTGCCGGAAGAATTGTAGAAAGAGAAGTAAGGAAACTAGATGAAATAATCACAGTTGCTAAAGCACCACATGTTATTGTTCTAGGAGGTTCCAAAGTTGAGGACAGATTAGAAGCAATAAAGATGTTGATCCAAAAAGGAAGAGCAGATCATGTCCTTCTAACAGGGTTAATAGGAAATGTCTTCATGAGGGCTCAAGCACGAATAAAGTATCCTTTAGGCATAAAAAGAGAGGACGAAGCAGTAGCAAAGGCCCACAAATTAATCGGTGAATATCCAGATGTTTTTTCAACTCCAGTAGACGTAGCTGTTGACAAAGACGGTTCTAGGGTAGAGATGGACGTTAGGGAGTTAAACAAAGGAGATCAAATTTTAGATCTAGGCCCAAAAACAGTGGAGCACTACAATAAATTAATCTCAGGAGCAGGCACTGTCTTTATCAGTGGTCCTCCAGGATTCTTTGAAAGAAAAGAATTCAGTTATGGAACTAGATCACTTTTGGAAAGTGTGGCAAACTCCATGGCAACTACCATCGTTAGTGGAGGCCATCTAACTTCAGCGTTAAAAAAATACGAATTAGCAGACAAGATTGATCATATCAGTACTGCAGGCGGAGCACTAGTATTGTATTTGACCGGCGAAAAATTACCTATGATTATAGCTTTAGAAGATGCTGCAAGAAGGGAACGAGCTAAATAGAAGATTTACAGTTAGGATTAGGACATATTTTCTCTTCTGAGCTGCCCAAGTAGATATCTAAATCGCATGCATTACAATGAGATTTTTCCACAGGATCAAATAGTTTTAGCCATATCGTAGTAAAATTCTGTGCAATATTACGTGCCAATCCTTTATCACATATTTCATTAAAGTATGTTTCAACATCATCTATAGTCCAAGAACTATCAATGTCATTATTTTTTTTCAAAATTTCAAATATTTCATCATTTGTAAAACGATTTTCAGTGTTATTGAATTTTTCAAAGATGATTTTTCTTATCTGAATTGGAATTGGAATTTTAGGTGTATAGTCTCCCATGTCAATACAGGTTTGCTGCCTCTTCTTTTAATTTATCGACATCGCCGGTTTCAGACATGTGTTTTGCCAAATACGAATACAAAGCATATTTTAGAACTTTAAGAGACAATAATGCACATTTGATTCTGACAGCTTGAAGATTTTCTAATCCAAGTTCACTTAACACATCATTTTTTGTGATCTTTTTTACTTCATCAATATCTTTGCCCTTGGTAATTTCTGTCAAAACTGAAGAGCATGCCATACATATTGCACATCCACGGCCATGAAATTTGATATCAGATATTTTGTTCTCCTTGATGTTCATATCAATATCTATGCTGTCACCACATAAGGGATTAGAGTCATGAAAAGTTACATCAGGGTTTTCGATTTGCCCAAAATTTAATGGATTTCTAGAATAATCTATAATCATTTCATGATAAATGTCTGCATTACTCATAGCTTAAACAACCTCGCAACTTTTTCAAGTGAATTTACTAATGCATCAACATCTTCTTTTGTGTTGTAAATGTAAAAACTTGCACGCGAAGTTGCTGCAACATCCAGTTTTTCCATCAATACTTGAGCACAGTGATGTCCAGAACGAACTGCAATTCCTTCTTCATCAATAATTTGAGCAACATCATGTGGGTGAACATCAGAAAAATTAAAGGATATCACACCACCGCGTTTTGAGAGATCCTTTGTACCATAGATTTTCATCCCCTTTACATGAGACATTTTTTCTAAAGCATATTTTGTTAATTCAACTTCATGTTCTCTGATTTTGTCTAATCCTAAATTTGTCAAGTAATCAATTGCTGCACCTAATCCAATTACATCTGCGATGTTTGGAGTACCTGCTTCAAACTTGTAAGGCAAGTCATTCCAAGTTGTTTCATATTTGTGAACTTCTCTAATCATATCACCTCCTCCATGAAACGGACTCATTGTTTCAAGAACTTGTTTTTTAACCCACAAAACTCCAATTCCAGTAGGTCCCAACATTTTATGTCCAGAAAATGCAAAAAAGTCACATCCTAATGTACCAAGGTTTACCTTCATGTGAGGTACTGCTTGGGCACCATCAATTAGTGTCAAGACACCTGCATTCTTACATTTTGAGATAATAGTATCAGCATCAGAGATAGTTCCTAATACATTAGACATCAAACTAAATGTAACAAGCTTGACTTTACCTGTTGCAAGATATTTATCAAGTTGATCAAGTTTTAGCTCTCCGTTTTCATCAATCTCAATATACTCTAGTTTTGCACGCTTTTCCTGAACAAGTAGTTGCCATGGAACAATGTTACTGTGATGTTCATATTCGGTAGTAACAATTATGTCGCCTTCTTTAACATGAGACCTTCCCCAAGCATAGGCTACTAGATTAATTGCTTCAGTAGTTCCACGTACAAAGATTATTTCTTCTCTGTTTGGAATATTGAGAAAATTTGCAATTTTATCACGAGTTTCTTCATATGCGGTAGTTGCCTCTTCAGCAAGTGCATATACTGCACGATGAATGTTTGCATTAAAAGTTTGATAATAATTTGTGATTGCATCAATTACTTGATTTGGTTTTTGGGTTGTAGATGCATTATCAAGATATACTAGAGGTTTGTTATCACGCACAGTTCGTTTTAGTATAGGAAAATCTTTTCGAATGTTTTCTATAGAAAGTTGAGCTTGCATGATTAAATCTCCACGTAAATTTCGTTTTGTTGTATTTTAACATTGTATGTTTTTAGTGGTTCATCAGCTGGAGGATTCTGAGGTTTTCCATTCTCCAAATTAAAAACAGAAAGATGTAATGGACATCTAACACCTTCATCTGTCAGAAATCCTGTAGAAAGATCAGCTTCTGCATGAGTGCAAATCAAATCAGTTGCAAAAAATTTTCCTTTAAGATTTGCCAAGAGAATCCTCTTATCTTTATGATCAAAACTGAATAATTGTCCGTCTCCTACTTCATCTACTGAACAAGCCTTTATCCAATCAGACAATAGTATCACCTATACTTGTAATGTTGTTCAATCTCGGCATTTTCGTTGTAACGAGTTTCTTCAATTTCAACGAATTTTCTAAGTTCTTCATCATTGTTAATCATCAATTCTTTACCATCCCATTTTGACTCTATAAGATATGCAATCCATGCTCTCACTTGGTATGACATTTTTCGAGATAGGGGTTCCAAAAAGCCCTCAACAATTGTTCTCTCTGCTTCTGGTCGGCTGAGACATCTTGTTCCTAAATAAAATATTTGTTCTTCATCTATTTGTGCAACAGATGCAGAGTGAGTAGCTTTAACATCATTGGTAAAGATCTCAAGTCCTGGAATAGCGTCTGATTTTGCATCTTTATCTAATAAAATTGAACGCCCTGAAAGATATGAGTTTGATTTAGCAGCTTTTTCTTTAATGCGAATCATTCCTTTAAAGAGAGATTTTGATTTATCCTTTAGAATTGATTTTTCAATAATTCTACCCTCTGTTGCAGGACTCTCATGAATTATGTTTGATTGTAAATCAAAAGATTGTTCTTTGTTTCCAAAAACAACTTCAGAATCATTTGCATTTGCTCCAGTTCCATTTAGGTAGTAATCTATTCTATATCTAGACAAAATAGTTCCAAACAATCCAAGATACCAATTAATCTGACCATCTTGTCCAATATCAGAGCGCCTAGTTGAAAAGTTGACTGAGCCTTGATCCATCATTTGCAAAGTTGTAAGATCAAGTTGTGCGTTTGCTGCTACATTGGTATTGAGTAATTCAAGATATGCCTGTTGTTTTTCCGCTTTTGGAGAGTATAACTCTTGAACAATAGTAGCTTTACTACTTTCATCTGCAAAGATTATGTTTCGTGAGATGGTGGAAATACCATCTAGTGAAAGAGAAGAAACAAAGTGAATTGGTTTTTCTAAAATAAAATTACGTGGAATATGGATAAAAATTCCAGAATTAAATGCTGCATTGTTAAGCGCCGTGAATTTATCTTCAGTAGAGTTTGATGCTTCAAGTGCTTTTTTTACTAGATCAGCATTATTTTTTAGAGCATCATCAATAGATGAAACCACTAAGCCCTTTGAGCTAAACTCATCAGGCAAATTGATTTTGTGAATGTTGGTTCCAATCTGAATTATAGATATTTCATCTTTTAATTCTGAAAGTCTTTTTTCTAGAAAGGATGGAACTGTAGAATCTGAAGTTACTGAGAGTGAGACTTGTTCAGGATCCATTTTCTTTGCATCAGTGTACTTGTTGTATAATGGAGATGTCTCAATTGGTAGCCCTTCATAGATAGATAGAGAGTTTTTTCTATACTGTTTTAGCCAATCGGGTTCATTCTTTGATGAAGATATTTCTTCTATGTGACTTGAACCAATTGATGAGAGAGCTTGTTGTGACATGGTTTAAGCGAAATGAGTAAGTGACTATCCTACAGAGCCATCCATCTCTAGTTTTATGAGACGGTTTAGTTCTACTGCATATTCCATTGGTAATTCTTTGGTAAATGGCTCCATGAACCCATTAACGATTAAAGTTAATGCTTCTTCTTCGGAGAATCCTCTTGTCATGAGATAGAAGATTTGTTCATCACCAATTTTGCCAACAGTAGCTTCGTGAGTAATGGTTGCATCTTCTTGGTTAATCTCCATGTAAGGATAGGTATCTGTCTTTGAAGTATCATCTAATAGTAATGCATCACATCGTACAGTAGATTTTACATTTGTTGCACCTTTTGCGACGTTTAACAAACCTCTGTATGTTGACCGGCCATTTAGACGGCTAACAGATTTTGATGTGATTTTAGATGTAGTGTTAGGAGCTAGGTGAACCATCTTTGCACCTGTGTCTTGATGTTGGTTCTTTCCTGCAAATGCAATTGATAATGTTTCACCATATGCACGCTCACCCATCAAATAGATTCCAGGATACTTCATTGTAAGCTTGCTTCCAATATTTCCATCAATCCATTCTACTTTGGCGCCTTCATATGCATATGCACGTTTAGTAACAAGGTTGTATACATCACTACTCCAATTTTGTATAGTGGTGTAACGCAAGTGAGCATCTTTGTGTGCAACTAGCTCTACAACTGCAGAATGTAAGGATTCAGATGAGTAGACAGGTGCAGTACATCCCTCGATGTAATGAACTTCGGAGCCTTCATCTGCAATGATTAATGTTCTCTCAAACTGACCAATATTTTCTGCATTAATTCTAAAGTATGCTTGCAATGGCATATCAACTTTAACGCCAGGTGGAATGTAGATAAATGAACCACCACTCCATACTGCACTGTTTAATGCTGCAAATTTGTTATCCTCAGGTGGAATGATTTTACCAAAGTATTTTTTGAATATTTCTGGTTGTTCTTTTAATGCTGTATCAGTATCTAAGAATAGTACTCCTTGTTTTGCCAAGTCTTCTCTAAGATTGTGGTATACAACTTCTGATTCATATTGTGCTCCAACACCAGCAAGGAATTTTTTTTCTGCTTCGGGAATACCTAGTTTATCAAATGTTTTCTTGACATCTTCTGGAACATCATCCCAGCTTTTTTCTGTCTTTTCAGATGCTTTTGCATAATAGTAAATATTTTGAAAATCAATAACACTAAGATCGCCACCCCATTGTGGCATTGGTTTTTTCATAAATGTCTCAAATGCACGTAATCTGAAATCAAGCATCCATTGTGGCTCATCTTTCATTTTACTGATTCCAATTACGGTTTCTTTTGACAATCCTTTCTTGCTAAGGTGAACATAGAGTTCTGTGGAATCTTTAAAATCATACTTTGAATAATCCATGTCTAGATTTTCAGTTGCCATACTCGTGATAACCCCGTTATATTATAAATACATGAGGAAAAATAGGCAGAGCTAAATAGCTTTAGCTAATATTTTTGCTAAAATCAATAGAGAAAAAATTATAGAAATTTTACGCAACTGAAAAAATATTTTTTATCGTATCAAATGCGCCAGGAATAGTATGTACTTCAGCGATGATGTTTTGTACATTGAATTTTTTTAGCTCATCGGCGGTAAATGGGCCAATTGCAACAACATGGGTTTTTTCTAAACTTTTTAGTAATTTCTCTTTTGGGACATCATTTGTCATTATCTCAAAGAATGCCCTAACAGAAGATGCACTTGTAAAAACAATTCCATCTACATTATTTTTTGAAAAAAGTTCTCTAAATTCATTCCATTGAGTAGTGTCTTGAAATGCACATACATCATAAAGATAAAGCTCTTTTACGTCAAGACCAATCTTCTCTAAAAGATCCTTGAGAAATGGAGTAGATGCACCACTTCGTGGAACAATTACTTTTTTCCCAACTGCGTTGAGTCTAGTAAAGACTTCACCAACACCAACAGAAGAGAATCGTTTTGGCGTGTGATTTACTTTGATTCCTTCTGATTCCAATACCTGCTTAGTCTTTGGTCCAACAGCTATTACTATAGTATTTGCAACTGCCAGTTGTAGTTTTTCAAGCTTTGATATCTTCTTTGCAGTGTCAAAGAGTAGTGTCACTGCTTTTGAGCTCATAAACACAGAGTAATCAGGATCATATTCTTTTATGGCATTCAAAAACTCATCAACAATTTTCTCACCCTTACTAACTAACTGAATTGTTGGAAGTGTGATTGGTGTTGCTTTGTTCTCTTGCATCAATGAGATAAATTCACTAGAATCTTCCTTTGAACGAGTAATTGCTATAGTCTTTCCTTCAATCATTTCTTCCACCCAATAATCTTAGATAAATCAACGACTTTACCTATAATAATTATGGAAGGAGCTTTGAAGTTTTTCTCCTTAACCATTTTTTCAATGTTTGTTATATTTCCTGTAATCATCCTATGTTTTGATGTGGTGCCATTTTGAATTACAGCAACGGGTGTATCTTTTTTCATTCCGCCTTGAGCCAATTGCTTACAGATGATTCCTATTCGTCCTAATCCCATCATAATTACTATAGTATCAACTGATTTTGCCAAGTTCTTCCACTTTACAACTTCAACCTTTTTCTCAGGATCCTCATGTCCGGTAACAAAGGCTACTGAGGAGGCATATTTTCTGTGAGTTAATGGTATGCCAGAGTATGTTGCAGAGCCAATTCCAGAAGTGATTCCTGGAATTATCTCATATTTTATTTTGTTTTCTTTGAGGTATTCTGCCTCTTCTCCACCCCGTCCAAATATTATTGGATCACCGCCTTTGAGTCTAACAATATTTTTTTTCTTTTTAGCAAATTTTACCATTAATTCATTAGTACTGTCTTGATGTTTTGTATCATCCCCTACTGCACGTCCAACGTAAATCTTTTCTGTCTTTTTTGGAATCATTGCAAGAATTTTCTTACTAACTAATCTATCATACAGAACAACATCTGCCTTTTGTAGTAATTCTACTGCACGTAACGTAATTAATTTAGAATCTCCCGGACCAGCACCAACCAAGTATACCTTACCACTCATTGTTTATTCCACTCCTCAACCTTCTCTCTCCAATTTAATGCAAGGTCTGCAATTCCTTTCTCTTGTAATTCTTTGCCAACAGTTCTTCCTAGTGATTCTGGCTCATCTCGAGGGCCAGATTTTTGCACCACGATTGATTTTTGTCCATCGACTGAGAAGGCGCTAACTTTGAGTGTCATTGACTCACCGTATGATTTTGCATATGCCCCAATAGGAAAGCGGCAACCAGAATCGACATATTTTGATAATGCACGTTCTGCCTCTATCTCCCATCTAGATGTGTTATCTTCAATTTTTTTTAGCATTGAAATTGTCTGAGAATCATCTTTTCTGCAAACAATAGCTAATGCCCCCTGTCCAGGAGAAGGAGAAAGATCATCGGTAGTTAACATTGAATACTTTGTGTCTAGTCCTAGACGAGTGATTCCAGCTATAGCTAAAATCACGCCATCAAACTCACCTTCAGTAACTTTTCTAACTCGAGTCTCAATGTTTCCACGAATTGGTTTTACCTTAATGTCTGGACGCTTTCGAGATATCTGTACTGCCCTACGTAAACTGCTAGTACCAATCAACGCACCAGTAGGAAGAGATTCCAAAGTATCACCGTTTTTTGAAATCAAAATGTCATTTACCTTTTCACGTTTTGGAATACATGCTATAGTTAGGTCTGCAGAGATCTCAGTTGGTACGTCCTTAAGACTATGTACTGCAAAATGAACTCGTTTTTCAGAAACTGCTCTGTCAACTTCTTTTTCAAAGATTCCCTTTTGATCAATTGTAAATAATGGGCGTGCATCAGTATCTCCTTTGGTTGTAATGGTAATAATCTCAAATGAGTCCTCTGGGTTTTGCTTTTGGAGTTCTGAGATAATCCATTTTGTTTGTGCGATTGAAAGTTGGCTACCGCGCGTACCTATGAGATATTTCAATGCTTCACCGCTTGTAAACCAGTTGAATATGCGTCAACTGCCTTGTTAAGATCAGAATTTGTGTGAGCTTCAGATAAAAACACTACTTCAAATTGAGATGGAGCGATAAAGATTCCTTTCTTTAGAAGATGCTGAAAAAGTTTATTGAATTTTTTTGCATCAGCATTTTTTGAACTACGATAATCAACTACAGGTTTGTCTGTAAAAAATATTTGAAACATTGATGCTGAAAAATTAATCTGATGTGGAATTTTCATATCAGTTGCAATATCATCGATGGCTCTAGTAAGTGCAGCACAGTATCGTTCAAGTTTTGAATACATCTTGTTGCCAAGTTTGTTCATGGTCTTAATTGAGCTAATACCAGCAGCTACGGATACAGGATTTCCTGCAAAAGTGCTTGCTTGGTATACTTTTCCTCCAGGAGTAAGTTGATTCATTATTTCTTTTTTTCCGCCAACTGCAGCAATTGTAAATCCATTCCCAAGTGCCTTTCCAAGGGTAGTGACATCAGGTTTGATTCCAAAGTATTTTTGTGCTCCACCTGAAGATATACGAAAACCTGTGACTATTTCATCAAAGATTAGGGGGACATCATTTTGTGAAGTAATTTTTCTGATCTCTTTTAGAAAGTTTTTCTCAGGAAGAACTAATCCCATGTTTGCAAGAATCGGTTCTACAATAACTCCTGCAACATCCTTGTTTTTTCTAATAACATCCTCTAGCTGTTGAGAATTATTGTACTGTACTACCAAAGTATTTCTTGATACTTCGTCTAGACCTCCTTCTGAAACTGATATTCCATTATGTGCAGAGCCAGAACCTGCTTTGACTAAAACAGAATCATGAGCACCATGATAACATCCTTCAAATTTTATTATCTTCTTCTTTTTTGTAAAACCACGTGCAAGTCGAATTGCAGTCATTGTGGCTTCAGAACCAGTGTTTACAAGACGAACTTTGTTAATCGAGGGATAATTTTTTACAATGAGTTTTGATAATTCAACTTCCAAATCAGAAGGAGTACAAAATAGTGTTCCTCTTTTGAGTTGAGCCGAGACTGCTGCGATTATCTCTTTTCGCCTATGTCCTAACAGTAGTGCACCATAGCCATTGCAAAAATCAATGTATTTTTTTCCATCAACATCCCAAATGCTGCTCTTATCTGACTTTGTCACAAAGAACGGATAAGGTGTAAAGTAACGAACTGGGCTATTCACTCCGGAAGGAATGACTTTTTTTGCATTTGAAAACATTTTTTGGGATTTTGACATGATTATTGTTTCAAGGTATTTGCTATTGGTAATATTTTTACTGATTCCTTGACTCTCTTTGTCTCTTAAATTTCTCTTTAAACAACAAACCTACAATTGATGTTCCAACAAAGGTAGCTGTTAGATATAACCACAGGTTTTCTATCACTCCAGATAGTACCGCAGGAGCTAATGCGCGTGCAGGATTCATAGAAGCGCCAGAAATGAAGGAGAAGAACAAGATGTCAAGACCTACAATTCCACCTATTGCAATTCCACTAAAACCTTTGAGTCCTTTTGTGTATACCACGGTAAAGATCACTGCCATGAGTAACGCGGAAGCGAAAACCTCAACGCCAAAGATTAGAAATATTGAAAAGTCATAGTTAGGAGCATTTGCTCCAAGGTCTGCATCAGAGCCAATCACACTAAGAACTAGTAGCGAACCAAGAAAGGCACCAATTAGTTCTGCAGTAAAATAATTCAAGGCCTGACGTTTTGTAATGTGTTTGGTGATATAGTATCCAAGGGTCACCGCAGGATTAAAGTGGGCAAGAGAGATTTTTCCAAAGGAATACACTCCAATGATTAATGCAATGAATGGTGCGACAGCAGCAAATGGAGTCCCCAGACCTAAATTATAATGAACATCAAGCACGATAGAACCTGTGGCAAAGACTACCAGAATGAATGTTCCAATTAGTTCAACTGTAAAGATATGAAGATTAGAGTATGCCATGGTTATTTTTCTAGTCTTTCAACAAGTTCTTTGACTTTATTTTCTATCTCATCACGAATCTTTCTAACATCATCAATTGTTTTTCCTTTAGGATCATCAATACCCCAATCAAGAGTATCATCAACAAACAATGCAGGACACGATCTTTTATCCATACATCCCATGTTGACAGTTTGAATTGATTCATTGATTAGGGAATCAGAGATTCTCGTAGGAGTTTTCCCTGAAAGATTAATTCCAACCTCATTCATTACCTGAACGACAATAGGATTTACCTTATCTGCAGGGTGGGTTCCTGCACTGATTGCCAGAAATTTACCGGTAGAATATTTTTTAAAAAATGCTTCTGCCATCTGACTTCTTCCGGAATTTTCAACACATACGAATAAAATTTTCTTAGACAAATTTTTCAGTTCTAACAACACCAACATCACTTGTATAAAGAATAATTGCAAAGTTTGAAAATAAAGTTCTGGTAATTTCTTCAACTATATCTTGCAGTTTACTCTCAGATAATACAACTTCAACTTTGACATTTTTTTCATTCTGTAATCCCTGTCCACGTATTCCTTTAGAACCATCCCCTTCTACCTCGTATGTTGTGTATCCTGAGACTTTGTGTTTTTGTAGGATCTCTATTACATTTTTTTGTGCAAGAATCTCACAGGTAATTGTAAGTAATTTGGTTGAGTATAATTTCATATTAGATCATTTCTCAAATAATTCAATAAGTCTATCGATCCATCAGCGTTGTGTAGTATAGACGATACAACAAACATGATTGGAAGAAGCACGATAATGTTGTAAGGAAAAGTAATTCCAAGGGCGGAAGTAATGTAAAGGCTCGGTTTTGCTTGCGGTATTGCGTGACGCAGTACGGCAGGTGCGGCAATAAATGACGCACTTGCTAATAGTAGACCATACATTACAGCTCCGCCAATACTTAATCCCAAAAATGTAGCCACAAAAACTCCAATTAAGCCATTAATTGTAGGAATAATTATTGAAAATGCGACTAGAAATACTCCTACTTTTTTGATATCATCTAGTCTTTGACCTGCAATAATTCCCATTTCGATTAAAAATATCACAATTGCGCCAGTAAAGAGATCATCAAAGACTATCTTAATGGAGCTAAATCCTTCTTCTCCAATTACATATCCTATCACGATACTTCCAAGCAAAATTACAATTGCCTTGCCAGTGATTGATTCGTGTAGAACTTTGGTAAGTTTAGTCTTTCCAGATTCATCATCCATGATTCCAATCTCATCTTCTTGACTTGAATCATTTTGTGTAATTGACTTCTTTTTTTCGCGGAGTTGTTTTGATACTGCCATGTTTGTAAGAAATATTGCAAGGATGAATGCAACTGGTTCAAGCACTGCAAGAATTGCTGCAAGGTATCCTTCAGATTCGACACCTTGATTTTTCAAAAACGACAAACCAACTGAGAAGGTCACAGCGCCAACCGCACCGTATGTTGATGCAAGAGCATATGAATCAAATATGTTGAATTTACCCAAATGTCTGAGTATTTGATAACCATACAAGGTGATGAGTAGTGATAATGCAATTGCAACAAGCATTGGAACAAACATTACTTCAAAGCCAGTATTGCGCATCTCTATACCACCGTGTAATCCTATTGCAGCTAGAAGGTATATCGGCAGAAACTGTGATATTGCATCAGGAATTCTAAGATCTGATTTTATTCTTGCTGCAATTATTCCAAAGAGAAAAAACAGAACAATTGGTGTTAAAATATTTGCTTGGATTAATTCTAAAATGCCCATCAGAATATCAAAAAAAATTAGACGGTCATAAAAATCAAAGTATTATCAAATGGTTACAAACTGATGTATCACATAAGTAAATCCAATTGCAAGTCCTGCAGCCCCAGGTATTGTAATTAGCCACGCAAAGACAATCTGTTTTCCAACCTTCCATCTTACTGCAAACTTTCTTTTGGCAGCCCCAGAACCCATGATGGTTCCAGTAATTGCATGTGTAGTACTTGCAGGTATTCCAAAGAATGCAAAGATTGCAAGCATTAGACCACCGCCAGTTTCAGCACAAAATCCTTGATATGGACGTAGTCGTGTAACTTTTTGACCCAAAGTCTTGATTACCTTATATCCGCCAAAGAAGGTTCCAAGTCCCATAGCTGCAGCTGCTGCAACTATTACCCATATTGGCATTTCAATCTCAGTCATAAAGCCAGTTGAAAATAGTATAAGAACAATAATTCCCATTGTTTTCTGGCCATCATTTGCGCCGTGAGTTAATGCGAACCAGGCTGATGAGATAATCTGCAGCCTACCAAATGTCCTGTTGACTGGTGCAGGTTTTTTCTTTGCAAAAATAGTAATAATCAAACCTGTCAAGAGCAATCCAAAAATTATTCCCCCAATTGGAGCAACTACTATTCCAGTAAAGACTTTTGTCAACCCATCAAAGAGTAGTTTTTCAAAACCAAGACCAGCTATTCCAGCACCCATTATTCCTCCAACTAGTGAATGACTGTTAGATATTGGGAGTCCAAAGACAGTACATACGGTACTCCAAGTAATTGCTCCTGCCAATCCACCAATAACCATGTAAATAGTAACGTCTTCAGGAGCAAGAATGCCTTTGGCAATGGTAGTTGCCACTGCCACACCAAACAAGAAGGGCCCTGCAAAATTTGCAGCAGCAGATAAGGTTACTGCTTGCAGAGGCGTCATGACACGAGTACCAATTACGGTTGCAACTGAATTTGCAGAATCATTAAAGCCATTAACAAAATCAAAGATTAAAGCGACTATAATTGCACCAATCGCTATCTCTAACATAATATCACTAGGCGTATTTTAGAACAATGTCTTCTACAACATCAGCAACATCAACGCATCTATCAGATGCAGTCTCTATTGCTTCATAGATATCCTTGAGTTTAATTATTGTAATTGCATCATTTGTTTCAAATAATTTACCTACGGCATCTCTATAAAGATCATCAATGGTATGTTCAATGTCACTTGCGTTTCTACAGTGATTAATCAAATCTTTATTTTTCTTTAGGTTTCCTAATTTAGATATCATATATTCTACTTCAACAGTAGCTTTTGCAAGTTCTTTTGCAATCTCTAGCATAAAAGGAGGAGCTTTTGTAATTTTGTAGCTAACAACTCTACCGGATATTCCCTCTACAAAATCAATAACATCATCCGTCTTTGATGCAATTCTTTGGATGTCTTCTCTGTCCAGTGGAGTGATAAAGGTCTTGTTTAGTTCAGCAAAGACCGCGCGTGTATATCCATCTGCATCGCGTTCAATTTGTTTAATTTTGGTATGGTGTTCATCAAGATGTTCCATATCGGCAAATAACTCCACAAGTTCATTTGATACCTCAACTGATTTTTTTGCAAGATTATCAAGAATGTTGAGGATCTCTTTTTCATTTGATTTTACCCAAGAGAGCCATTGTCCCATGATAAACTCTGTAATTTACGTAATTATATCCCTGTACTCCATACACTATATTCTTCTATATAGAATAAAAAATTAATTTTTGATCGTTGTTTATTCACATTTGATGACCATATCGCCATCAGCTTGAGAGACAGTACAAGAATCTACATCATCTCCGCCGTCAATGATATCTATTCCAGTCAATCCATTGAGGATATCATTTCCTGATTGACCCTTGAGTATATCGTTTCCTTGATCGCCAATGAGTGTATCATGTCCTTCATTTCCAAATATGATATCATCACCATCGCCACCAAATATGCAATCATTACCTTTGTTACCCATGATGATATCATCACCATCTAGTGCAAAGATTAGATCTGCTTGAGGTGTTCCATTAATTACATCGTCATCAGGTGTTCCAATAATCATGTTATAGCTTGAAGAATCCTTGCCACATGCTTGAACAGTAACTATCTGAGTTGCATTGTTTACATTTCCAAATGAATCTGAGCTTGTCCAGGTCACTATGGTTTCACCTAATGGGAATACAGATGGTGCGTCATTTGTTACGGTAGGTTCTAAATCAATAATATCACTTACAGATGCCAATCCAACGGTTATCGGAGTCTCCAATGCAGTAGCGTCTACTATGATATTTGCTGGAGGAGTTATGGTTGGAGCAGTAGTATCGACTACACTAATCTTTTGGGTTGCGGTTGCAGAGTTACCATCTTGATCAATGGCAGTCCAAGTGATTATAGTGTCACCCAATTGGAAAACATTAGGAGCGTCATTACTTAATGATTCAACCTGAATAATATCGACTGCATTTGCAGAACCTATGTTAACGATGTTTTCCGAAATGCTAGTTGCCTCAACTATTACATTCTTTGGAACAGTTAATTTTGGTGGACTAGTATCAACAACATTAATCATCTGAATATCTGTGATTGAATTACCTGAAGTATCTGTTGCAGTCCAAGTGACTTCGGTGTTTCCAAATGAAAATACAGAGGGTGCGTTATTTGTTATGGATGCAATCTCAACAAGATCAGTTGCAGTTGCTAATCCAATGTCGATTATGTTTTCAGTTGGTGAGACTGCCTCAATTGTAATATCATCAGGAATTATAATTTGAGGTACAGTGGTATCAATAATTGAAACTTTTTGAGTTCCAGATGCAGAGTTTCCATTTTCATCAGTTGCTGTCCAAGTGACTATGGTATCACCAACTGGGAAGGATGATGGTGCGTCATTTGTAATTATAACATCACTTACTGAATCACTAGCAACAGGCATTCCTAGTTCAGCAATATTTCCATTAAGGGATGTTGCCTCTAGTATAACATCATTTGGAGGAGTGATTTTTGGAGGTTGTGTATCAATTAATGTTACTAGTTGAGTTGCATTGACAATATTTCCAGAAGAGTCAGTTGCAGTCCAAGTTACTATTGTTTCTCCAAGTGAAAATGATGCTGGTGCGTCATTTGTTACAAAGTCAAGTTTTACTTGATCAGATACAATTGGTTGACCCAAATCAACCTTGTTGTTTTGTAAAGATTCTGCCTCAATGGTAATACTCTCTGGTGGAGTAATTCCAGGAGCTGTGGTATCAACGACATGAATTTGTTGCACTGCAGAGTATTGATTTCCAGAAGTATCTGTTGCAGTCCAAGTAATTGATGTTAAACCTAGCGGGAAGACATCAGGAGCATCATTTGTTATGGATGCAACTCCTACAGCATCGGTAGCAGTTGCTGTGCCAAATTCTACAATATTTGAGAGTAAGCTTGTTGCCTCAACTACTTTATCTTTTGGAACATAAAGAGTTGGAGATGTTGTATCAATGACAGAAACAGTTTGTTGAGCATTTACAGAGTTTCCAGAAGTATCTGTTGCAGTCCAAGTAATTATGGTATCACCGACTGGGAAGGATACTGGTGCGTCATTTGTTATGGATGCTACACCCACAGCATCGGTTGCATTAACTGTTGGTAATTCAATTTGATTATCAAGCTCTGAAGTTGCCTCAATTTTGATTAATTTTGGTTGAGATATTGTAGGAGGAATGGTATCAACGACAGAAACAGTTTGTTGAGCATTTACAGAGTTTCCAGAAGTATCTGTTGCAGTCCAAGTAATTATGGTATCACCGACTGGGAAGGATACTGGTGCGTCATTTGTTATGGATGCTACACCCACAGCATCGGTTGCTTTAGGGGAGCCAAGTAGTACAGAATTTTGAGTTGTGCTTGTTGCCTCAACGGTGATATTTTCTGGAGGATTCAATTCAGGAGCAGTAGTATCTATTATAGAAACAATTTGTACATCAGATGCAGAGTTCCCATATAGGTCAGTAGCAGTCCAGGTTACTAGCGTATCTCCAAATGGGAACATGTTAGGAGCGTCATTTGTGATTGATGCGATTCCAATTGTATCGTTGGTTACTGTCTCTCCAAGAGATACAGTCACAGGGTTTGGACCAACTGCTTCGATCTTTAAATCTTCTGGTGCAGTAATTTCAGGAGAAATTGTATCAGAGATTGTGATTGTTTGAATGTCTACAGATTCATTACCGGATGTATCAACTGCTGTCCAAGTGACTGTTGTCATTCCAATAGGAAATGATTTGGGAGCGTCATTTGTTATGGATGCAATGTCAACTAGATCATTAACGATTGGTTGTCCCAAAGCTACAGAGTTATCGGATTTGCTTGATGCTTCAAGCTCTATATCAGCAGGTGCAGTAATTTCTGGCGGTTGTGTATCAATTACGTTGATTATTTGTTCAGAGTTTGAGATATTTCCATGTATATCAGATACAGTCCAAGTTACTATTGTTTTTCCAAGAGAAAATGATTCTGGTGCATCATTTGTTATGGATGCAATACTACCTACATCTTCCACAATTACATCACCCAAATTTACAATGTTACCTTCAAATCCAGATGCCTCTACTATTAGGTCATCAGGAACAGTAATTGATGGAGCAGTAGTATCAACTACAGAGACAATCTGTTCTACATTTGATGAATTTCCTGATTCATCGATTGCAGTCCATGTTACAATAGTGTCTCCAATTGGAAAAACATTTGGAGCATCATTTGTGATTTTAACACCTTGAATGTCACTAACAGATATTTTATCAAGAGTTACAACGTTGGAATTAACAGATGTTGCCTCTACAATAATTGTTTCAGGGAAAACTATCTCTGGAGGTTGTGTATCAATAATAGAAACTAGTTGTACATCAGTAGCAATGTTTCCAGATGTATCAGAGGCCATCCAAGTTACTGTATAGTTTCCAATTTTGAAAAACTCTGGTGCATCATTTGTGATTGATAGTACTTGGCCATTGTCAATTACTGTTGCTTCACCAAGATACACTTGATTCTTGTCAAGAGAATCTGCTTCCACTATAACATTCTCTGGTACGTATAATGAAGGATTTGTCGTATCAACTACATTTATAGTTTGAACTGTACTTGCCGTATTTCCCATAATGTCTGAGGCAATCCATGTTACTTCTGTCGTTCCAAGAGTAAAGAATTCGGGAGCGTCATTTGTGATTGATAGTACTCCTACCGTATCAGATACAGCAGGCTCTGCCAATTCAACCGTATTTTGATTTGGATTCTCTGCCTCTACTGTAATGCTAGGCATTGGTGAAATCGTTGGTGGAATGGTGTCCGATACGGTTACCTTTTGTGTAGCTATTGCCATATTTCCAGAACCATCTATTGCAGTCCATATGACAGTGTTTATGCCAAGTGTAAATTTGTCAGGTGCGTTATTCTCTAATGATTTAATTCCACTTGCATCAGTTGCTACTGCCTGACCAACATTGACAGGAGTAAGAGCTCCAGTTGCCTCTATTATTAGATCATTTGGTGGAACTATTATCGGTTTTGTCAAATCACCTGGGATTGGATTAACAGTTGGTAATGGCGTAGTAACAGTCTGAGTTTTTGGTGTCACGGGTGTTGAAGTCTGTTGTTGTATTACAATTGGTGTTCCAAATTTTTGAATTCTATGTCCGTTAGTATCTACAATGTAAAGATTTCCTTTGCTATCTAGTGTGACATCTTTTGGCATTTTAAACTGACCTGGTTGAATGCCCATGCTTCCCCATACTGAGATTGCAATTCCATTTGTGTTGAATCGTAAGACTCGATCACTTCCAGTATCAACTGCATATAGATTTCCTTCAGGATCAATTGTGATTCCCTGTACCTTTATTGCAGTTCCACCTACACTGGAATCAATTATGCTAACAAAATTTCCATTAGAATCAAATTTTTTAATGCTGTTATCTCCTGTGTCAGAGACATAGATATTTCCTGCAGGGTCAATTGCAATTCCTAATGGGGAGACAAATTTGTCATCAGATATTCCACTTTTTCCAAATGACGAGATAAAATTTCCATCAGAATCAAATTTTTGGATTCTATGATTTCCAGTATCAACTACAAAAATCATTCCAGATTTATCAGAAGCTATTCCATTAGGGAGTAAAAATTCACCGGGATTACTACCTTGAATTCCCCATTGAAGAATGAAATTTCCCTCAAGATCAAATTTTTGGACTTTGTGTAATTGGCTATCGACAACAAAGACGGCATCTTTTGTAGTGGTAATGCCAGATGGGGATGAAAATTTGCCAGGATCACTTCCGCTACTTCCCCAAGCTTTTAGAAAACCTCCAGAACTGGAGAATTTTTGGACTCTTTTATTACCCAAGTCTGTTACGTAGACATTATCGCTAGAATCAATTGCTATGTTTTGAGGATTGGAGAATTTTCCAGGTGAATTTAATCCTGATTCACCCCATTTCAAAATGAATGGATGACTGGAGCTTGTGCTTGCAAACACAGGCGCAGATCCTACAAGTATTACTGAAAATAATATGACTAGTAATGCTGCTGACTTCAACAGGCGTGAGTCTCTATATCTGAAAAAGATCTCACTAGTTAGGAATTGTTGTAGTTTTTGTCAATTTTAGGTGAATTTAGAATGGTTTGTTTACTTCACGCGTAAATGTATAGCTGGCAATTCCAACCATCAATAGAACAAATGCCGAAATGATTCCAATACTCATAATTGCAGAAACACCCTCACCAACTCCAGTCATTAGTTCCCTGACCAACAATACTGTATAGGTCACAGGATTCAGTTGAGCAGCAGTTGCCAACCAATCAGGTAAGAGCTCAAGTGGAAATAAGGCAGGACTCAGCATGAATAATGGCATTCCAAGAAAATTGATAATTCCCCAAAAGGTTTCTTGCGATTTTGCAGTAGCTGCCACAGTTACTGAGATTCCAGAAAAGCCCAAGGAGAATAATATCACTATAGCCATAATTGGTACAATTACAAAGAAATTCGGAAAGCTAACACCAATAGCTAACGCAATTCCTATAATGAGACTTGCTTGTAATGCAGCGATTAGAGATATTGCAAGCATCTTTCCAAGTGCAATTGAAGAACGTGAAATCGGCGAAGTGAGTGCTTTGTTCATAAATCCATATCGTCTATCCCAAAGTGTATTGACGCCACCAAAAATACTAGTAAAGATTGCAGTTAACACAATCACTCCAGGGGCCATGAATTCAATGTATTCTCCATCAAAACCAACTGCTTCAATGAGAGGTTGAGTACCAGCAAATGTATTTCCGATTACGATAATCCAAATTGCAGGCTGAATTAATCTAATTAAGACACCGCTGCGAGATTTTCTATATCTCTTTAGCTCCCTCCAAAATATTGTATAGGTATCAGAAGTGATCAAGAGTTAAACCTCATCATTCTTTTGTATCCTTTTTTACGAATTGAAGTTCCATTTTCATCACGAAGTTGATGTCCAGTATAATTTATGAAAACATCATCCAATGAAGGTTGTGTTAATGAAATTGTTTTAATTTTTATTCCAAGCTCAGATGAGATTTGAAAAATTTTTGGAATTACTTCGGTACCATTTGAAGTAAAGACAGTGATTTTTTCTTCTTTGAGTTTGACATCTTTAACAAAAGATATTTCTTTTAATTTTGGAATTAGTTTTTGGTTTTCAGTATCAAATAAACTAAATGTAATGACTTCATTTCCAAGGGAATTTTTCATTGATGTTGGTGAATCAATAATTTGGATTTTGCCATAATCTATTATGCCAACTCTGTCACACAGGCTATCAGCTTCTTCCATATAATGCGTCGAAAGAAAAATTGACATTCCGTATTCTATGTGAATTTGTTTAATGTATTGCCAAATCTTTCGACGAGTTTGAATATCAAGACCTACAGTAGGTTCATCTAGAAACAAAACTTTAGGCATGTGTAAGAGGCCACCAGCAATATCCAATCGCTTTCGCATTCCTCCAGAATAAGTCACCACTGCATCATCCTGTTTTTCTGTCAATTCGATTAATGCTAGGATATCATCAATTCTTTTTTCTGAGATATTTTTTGGAATACGGTTTAGCCGTGCTTGAAGAATTAGATTTTCTCTTCCAGTTAGAAATTCATCAACAGTCGAATCTTGTTGGACATATCCTATATTCTCCCTAACTTTTTTTGCGTGTGTCATTACGTCATATCCAGCAACTAATGCCTTCCCGGAAGTTGGTTTTAGTAATGTTGTAAGAATCATCATTGTGGTGCTCTTTCCAGCACCATTTGGTCCAAGAAATCCAAATATTTCACCTTCATCTACAGAGAATGAAACATCATTAACAGCAGTTACATCCCCAAATGATTTTGATAATGAGATAGTCTCAATTGAGTTCATGCCTATTAGCGCTAATTGAATTATAAATTCTATCAGAATCTAGATCAGATTTTCATGAGTAAGTCATTCTGAGAACCGATCCGCAAAAAAAATTTATTTTCATTAAAAATGAAGTTTTGCATGAAAGGGCTTTGTCACAAGTGTCATACCTCAAATGTGGATGTAAAAATTTCAGACGGGATGACCATCTGCGTTAATTGCTTAGAGAAAAAATCATAGAAAAGAAACTTAAATTATTTGTTTAATCTTTTTTCTGATCTCTTTTCCATGCAGCTCTATAATCTCTTTAATTTCCATAATTTCGTCGCCTTCTGGCCATCTTCCAACATTATCAAAAAACGTGTGTTGTGTATGACACTCTAACCTGCCAATATACCAACCATAAGCAAAATTATAGTCATTATCAAATTTCCAGATTCTTTTCATTTGTGGTAATATTTCATTTAGCATTGTAGGAATTCCCGCTATATGCTCTTGAATGTTTTTTTGTATTATTTCATAAACTTCAGAATCAACTGACATGTCTAATCAAGAAAAATAATGAAAATAAATTTTGGGATACGATTTATTCAAGGTTTTTGAATTGCTCTTTTTTAAGAGTTAAGATGACCTTTTCACCAACACCCCAAATTTCAGATTTTGCAAGAATCTTTGTATTAAAGAGTCCATTGGATACTTCGATTGATTCAAGCTCATTTGTTTCGGTGTTTCTATGAAGTCTTTTGATTTTGCCTAACTTTTGTCCATCAATATCTACTACTGGAGATCCAACTGTTACTGGAGGGGTACTAAGCAGCAACATGTTGTCTGTAAATTTATCAATGTATGTTTCAGACAAAAAGTAATCTTTGTTGAATCCTTGATGTATGGTTACCCCAGATACTCTTAGCGTATCTTGATTTATGTGAATGTGTTTGACTTTACCATATTGGATTCCTTCCCTATCAATTACTTTTTTCCCTGTGAAATCATCGGCGGTAGTAAGATTCGAAGGCATTCCTTCTAGTTTTGTTGACATCAAGATGCATTCTGAAATTTCCTTATCATCCCAGATATCAGAATTTTCTATCAATGAGGTTAAATTACTTGACAAATGATTCGTTTCATGGCTAAGAATAACGGAGATGCCTTTAAAGCAAAATTAGTCACCAAGGGACGAATTTCTGGAAAGAATCATGCAGTTTGGCTAAGGGGGGTTATGTATGAAGATAGGATCTATTTTTCAAGACACAGGCCAGATAGTGATTGGTTCAAAAATGCACTCGTAAACAACGAAGTGCTCATACAATATGATGGACTGGAAATTTCCGGAAAAGCATCTTTAGTTACTGATGAAAATCTTGCAAAAAAAATTTCTGAATTAAAATACCCTGGAGAGGAAAGAGCAAAAGAACATAGAGTTAATCTTCAAGTACAGTCAGATTAGGAGTACCAAAATCAATTTAGATATGATAACTCAAATGTTGTTTGGCGTTATCAAACACACGCAGATTATAGTGCTAGATTCTATTTGGATAGTTATTGAATTTAATTAAGAGAGGCCAACATAGAGGAGTTATTGGTGTAGAGTCTGCAATAGTTATGATTGCATTTGTAATTGTAGCAGCAGCTTTGGCCTTTGTAGTTCTCAACATGGGTTTCTCAACTACTCAAAGAGCAAAGACTGCAATCATTTCAAGTTTAAGTGAAGCAAGCAGTTCAATTGAGATTGCAGGTAAAGTTACAGGAATTGGTGACGTAACAGGAGGATTTGTAAATGTAACAAACGTTCCAATAAAGGTAGCATCAGGCGGAGATTCTGTAAACATGAATCCAACTCTTACAGCGGTAAAATATCTAAGTAATTCAGTATCATATGATGATATCTTTGTTGGTGCTTTAGGAACTGGGTCTTATGTAAACATCACTCTAGCAATGGATGCAGCAATGAATACTGGTGGTTTCATCAATGCCAATACGGCAAGAGATACAGCAGGTAGTGGAAACGCAAATTCAACAGCAGCATTTCTTTACTATGCCGTTAACAGAAATGATAATGTAATCATAGATCAGGGAGAGCATGCAAATATTGCAATTGTCTTCAAATCAGATGAAAGACCATCAGCACTTGATAATCTCAGAATTGAAGTTTTAGTTCCAACAGGAGCTCCACTGACAATAGAGAGACAAGTTCCAAACGTAACTAATTTAGTTGTTGATTTAGGTTAAATCCTAAATCTTAAACTATGTGAATTATTGTACTAACGCCACGTCTGTCTGATTCTTGATTGTTATTCATTTCAGAGACAGTAACAGTAAATGAAATTACATCACGTTGTTTGCATTCTTCTGCATGTAATTTTAGATGTAAATCCATAACATCAAATTCATCCTGTGGGAGATTGATTTCGTCAATGAATGCCTTACAAGAAGATTCAATCCTAAATCTATCATCTTTAAAATGAAACCCAAGTTTTGTCTTTCTTCCTTCACGTCCAGTTGCTTTTACATTGACATCAATTATTCCAGGTTTGGATAACGTATAGCTAGATGTTTTATTTACAAACACACCAATAGGGAATGGTTTTCCTGCAGTGGATTCAGCCATCTTTTGAACGCCATCATTCATTACAACATCAACACTTTTGATAGATTGTGCAATTTTTGCTATCCATTCATTGGTTCTCTCAATAGTAGAAAATATTCCAGCTCTTCGTTTTTTGTCCTCTTCATCTGGCAATTTGTAGTAATCAACCCAAGCAAGATAATCTTTTGAAATATCCTTGATAAACTGCATACATGTAATTTTATAATCTTCAAGACTGTTTGCGCGCTCGGAACTCTCATCTGAACGTAATGAATCATAATCCATAGGTAATGCCATGAATTTACTTGGATTACATCTAAAAAAACCAATCCCAATAAATTCAATTATTAACTAGTCGTTGTAAAATTTCAGTCATGAGTTTTTCATCAATCGTAAAAGAATTACAGGTACAATTAAAATCAAATTTACCGCAAATTAGATTTTTGCTAAAGAAAAATCCTGCAATAGCATACACAAAGATTACGGAGATTGGCTTTGCAGTAGGCAAGAAAAACAACATCAAATTAATCGTGAACTTTCCACAGGAAGGGAAAATCGAAAACTTTGAGATGTATGGCAAACAAGATCTAAGTATAATCATTGATCAAACCAAAACAAACTTTCCCATTAGTCGTGAGATAATAAAAGAAAAAGCCAAAGAGTTGTTCAAGGATTCAAAAACAGAGGATGCATACATGTATGAAGGAAAAGAGGGAGTAAAGGTATTTTTTGAGAAAGGTAGAATTGATATCTTACCGCATTCACTTCACATTTGGTGTGAGTTTACGGAAAGTGTTACTGAATTTTGTGATTGGCTTTTTGTAAATGTCTATAAATTAGATCATTGATTGTGAGATATTTTTTCTAAAAGTAGTTTTGCCTCTTGGTGTTCTGGATCTAATTCTAGTATTTTGTTCAAGCATTGAGTTGCCAGTTCTTTGTTTTGTAAGAATATCTGAATATTTGATTTTAAGAGTAATGTTTCAATGTCGTTTGGATTTATTGAGAGTACACGCTCAAAGTATGACAAAGAAGTTTTTGCATCTTCTAATATGTAGAAAATACTACCCATAATAAATAAGAAGTCAGTGTCTTGGGCAAATTTTTTCTCGATGCTTTTTCCAAATTCAATTGCCTCTTTGTAATCACCATTTTTAGCAAGTTTTCGTAATTTTCTTTTAGGATAGTTAAACAGACCCATTTGATTTCATTCTAAATTGATTCCGTGTTTAAGTCTTGATTAGTACATGTTTAGGAAATACGCATGATTCCATTTTGTATCAAGAATTGAATTCCTTGCACAAAATCATTATCGGTAATAGCCCCATCTGCCCACCATCCAGCATTATTTCTAATCCAGGATGGAATTTCATTAGAACCTGAACCAGTTCCTTGGGTAGTGGACGGAATCTTCATTATTCCTTCTTTAATTAGAAATTGTATTCCTTGCACAAATGAGTTATCGTCTATTTGACCATCTGCCCACCATTTTGCATTGTTCTTAATCCAATCTGGAATCTGTACTGTAGTCTTTGGAGTCAAGATAGTTTGTTCACCAGAAATCGTGATATCTATAGGAAGATAATCAAGCTCATCTAATGGGGGAACTATGTAGTCTGGGCTTGTACCATATATCCAAATAACATAGCGAGCTGTTCCAGGGGATTCATCGACTATAGTAAAAGTTCTGACCTGACCAGATGCAGAATACAAAAAGTTCTTTCCTTCCTCTTGTGCGATGGAACGTTTGGGTTTAAGATTATCATCTACTACTAGAATATCATATTGAACTTGGTTTAAGAATTCCTCTTGGTTGAACTTATTTTTAAAACTGATAAACCATTCTATGCTACATCCGGTTGCAGGGTTTTTTGGTCCATATTTTATCTCAACTAAATATTTGAAATCTTTTGAAGGTTTTTTGATTGAAGTTAATTCATAGTTTTTAGAGCAACCTTCTTTTGCTTTCTTTGGTAAAACCTCTTTTACATTTGCGAAAGGATCTGACGTAATGTTCTCCTTGTAAGATAATAACTCAAAGACATATTCAGATGGAGGAATGCCCTCAGCTACATGTGTAAATGTTGATGCCTTTACAGGAAAAGGAAATTCATCTACAATCCAAACTTTGTTTACTGCACCACCTGTTTTCCAAGTTAATTTAACGGTTTCAAATGTACCACCTTTTACTTTGATTGTTTCAATGCTAGTTGGAAGAATTTGTTCACCACCAATGTTTGCTATCTTTCCCCAAGAAACTGCCTTGAATTCTCTAGGTCCCTTTCCAGATATTCCAATATCGGCAGTTGCATATGCAGATAACCAAGCTATGGAAGATTTGAATGCGGCACGATATGGAGTTAGATTTTCAGAACCGCCACTTGGCTCAGGTGCAACTTTGCCCATCTCCATATCTCCTTTCAATACAAATGCACCATCATATACTACAGCTTCTGCAAGCCATTTTTCTTCAGAACCAACTGTTCTATCACCTTTAATCCAAAAATCAATTCGTAATGGACTGCATTCCTCATAATCTACATGGCAAAAACTATACGAAAAATAATCACCTTTTTTTAGACCTTCACCAACATACCAACTTCCTTCCTTGTTTACGCCGCCCTGTTGAAATTGTGCAAATGCTGTAGGTAATGGAATACTTCCAGTAAATAATACGGCAACCAATAATATTACAGCAAATTTACTATTCAAGCAATCAGAATTGCGAATTTACCTAGTTAAAGGTTATTCAAATAAGCAAATATAGAGGCATATTCGAATATTTTGTAAATGTGTGATTGTTCAAAAGTCCACTTGTATGAAGTGGAATTCAAACTAGACGGAATGATCGTAGTTCCAACACATAAGAATTGTGGATTCTCCCTCAATGAAAAACAAGCAGATCAGTTTCAAAAAGATCTTGTTAAATCATGGGGATTTGAGCAAGATGACGATTAGTAAAAAAATTGAAAAATAAAAGAAAAGATTGAAAATCTAAACTTCTAAAATTGTTTAGTTGCTTCTTTGCAGACGTCAGTACCGCATTTGCAATCTTCACTACAAATACAATGTCCTTGCATAGCACAATCACATGCATAATCAGGATCGCCGCTGTCTGCTTCGCAGCCACATGCTTGATCTGTCATGAGTTCAAGATCTCATACATGATTTTAAAGGTTTAGAATATAGATACGTACAGACTATTGATTCAACCCTGATAAGATTTCCTTTGATGCATTCTGAAGTGAATCAATTTGTTGGCTTATGATGGTTTTGTCATTTTCTATATCAAAGGCAGTTTTTAAAACATGAATGTATTCGGGGTGTCTGTGAAGGGTGTTTTTTATTGAGACAAAATTATTCCTGTTAAGATATCCAAAGTAAAAGTAACAATCAGATAAAAGAGAGTTTTTCAAAAGAAACTCATATTTGGATTTTATAATTTCAGAATCATTTGTTTTTCCAATCATTTCAGAAAAACCAATAGTTGATTTTAACATTCTCAATAAAAGCGAAGGAGTAGCCCTTTCTACACCAATACATTGTGTAACTGTCAAAAGATGACTGTTAATTTTATTTTTTTTAAAACTTCTAGACAAACTAAGAAGATGTGTAGGGCAGGGTCTAGTCATATTAAGTAAAGAAATTGCATCAGCTAAATAATATGCAGATGACTTTATCCAACAGGAGGCAAAACCATCATTGTTTTTTATTCCTTCTTTTGCTTTAGACGTACAAAAAAGTGATTCAATTAGGCATGATTTAGCATAGTCATCAAAAAATTTATTTTTGTTCTCATGAATTTTGCTTAAAAGCATCTTTAATTCCCATTTTTCATCAAGGATAATCTTCATTGAATCAAATTGAACTAAAATATTGGAATTAGATTCTAAAAGTGTGCCATGTTGAATTTTAATAAGATCATCATCCAATTGAATGACACTAGAATCTTGATTTAAATCATCAAAGATAGTAACATTGTATTCACAGCAATCATATGAAAAATCATGATATTTACAACCACCAATCCCTACGGGAAAATTATTGTGGGTGATCATTTCTAACAATTTTTTTTCATCCATAAAAAAGATAGAAAATTATTTTCTATAAAGTATCAAACAGACTAATTTTTACAAACAAATGCAAAGTCAAAACATTGCTTTAAATTGCGATTTAAGATGATTTTTTAACAAGCTCCTGTGGTGTAGTCCGGCTAAGCATACTGCCCTCTCAAGGCAGTGATCCCGGGTTCAAATCCCGGCGGGAGCATTAGTTATTTTATCTTCAGAATTAATTTTGTAATTGTTTATTAAAAGAAACCACATCTTAGTTGGAGTATTGGGATTAAGAGACATTCCATTAAAGGAAGAATACAGATCAGATAGGGATGACATCATTAAGGAATTTTTCATTCCATGCCTAAGTAATTGCATAGAATATGATAGATGTATAGAGTATGTATCACTAAAGGGACTCACCACATTATCAATGGGTTTTGATAATTTTGCAAAGAATAAAGCAAAATTAAGAATTGTTTCTGGACATAGGTTTAATGTTTCAGACCTTGCCATAATTAAAAAAATTTTTTCTGAACCAGCATCTGGTTTGAATCTTCAAACAGAAGATCCTAAATTTCGTCAAGTAAGAGAAATGGTAAAGAATCATCAGGTAGCAGTAAAAATTGCCATACCAAATTCGGATGACGTAGTTGGCTCATTTAGCGAAAGAATTGGATTATTTATTGACGATAAGGACGACGTAGTGGCATTTAGTGGAACATCAAACAGATCATTTAGTCTTGACAATAGAAATTTTGAATCAGTGGATGTATTTACTTCCTGGAATGATAAAAGCCGAGTAGACACAAAGATTAAAGATTTTGAAAATTTGTGGGAAAACAAAACAAAATATGTTGAAGTCTATGATTTTAGTTACGCAGAAAAAAATAATTTATTAAAATTTTCATCAGATTGGGTAATTGAGAGAGATTAGGAAAAATTCATACTAACTCGTTCTTTGTTTTCAAGGAAGTTTATTTTAGAAATTTTATAGTAGATTACTTCACCTCTTTTTTCCACTACCGCAATGATAGGCTCTTTTCCCATTTGCGTAATCTCTTCTACTTTTTGTTGAAGTTTACCAATCTTTTCTTGCCTCCCTTCGTTTAAACCAAATACCAAATACTTTGCTCCCTTTGCGCCAAAATGTCCCCTATCATAAACTCGAAAATCAAAACCAAATCCAAATCCATCTTTTACAGTATAGCCTCGAGTCTTCAAATCTCGATAAATTAGAAATTTAGTAAGAATGTCCTCATCAAATTTTATACAAATTTGCATCAAGGTATCAAAGTCTACAAGTTTACTTCCTTTGTGAAGTTTTAGTTTATTAGAATACAACAGATAAAGTGCCTCAAAGGGTTTGAGAAAAAATTTTTTCTCAGTTAAATCTCCATACCCTTTTAGCTCTAAATCATGTTGCATTGTAGAGTCAGAAATGAAAGTTTGATCGTCAATTAACATACCCTCTACATTTGGCTCCGAGTCATTATCCATAATGTTTGAAATTAGCATTACAATATATGAATCCCATGAGAATCAAAATTTACGAATAATCGTGGCTAACCGTTAAAATATGGGCATCTAACTCACTTGGTCATAAGTGAGAATATGCACGGTGCAAACTACAGAAAAAGTAATGGACAACCCTACGCTAGAAAAAAGTACATCAAGGGTAAACCTCAGATAAAAATTGCAAAATTTCAAACTGGCAAGATGGGAGATTATGATTTTTGTGTCCAGTTACTAGTAAATGAAAAGATACAGATCAGACATATGGCAATAGAATCAACAAGGCTTGCAGCAAACAAGACCATAGAACAAGTAACAGGTGAAACAGGATATTATTCAAGATTAAGAGTATACCCACACGTATTACTACGAGAAAATAAGATGATTGCAACAGCAGGTGCAGATAGACTTCAAGAAGGAATGAGAAGAGCATTTGGTAAAGCAGTTAGTTTGGCAGCTAGAGTCAAACAAGGTCAAGTAATCTATGAAGCACATGTCAAAAAAGAGCATTTGGAACACACAAAAAAGGCACTCAAGAGTGCATGTGTAAAATTACCAGGCACTCCAACAATCAAAGTCATTCCATTAAAATAATCACATCAGGGAAAAACCAATTTCAGAAATTCTTTCTCTCTTGATTTTAACATCTCAATGAATTCGGAAAATTCCTCTTCTGTAGGATTACGTTTTAAAATTCTCCTACACTGATAATAAAATGAATTGTACAATCTTCCTATGAAAATTCCATATGCAAATGAATCACGATTAGACGATAATTTATCAAGCAAATTTACAATGGATGATATTTCAGATGAATTTGAAAAAACTTCATTAATTTTTTCATTCATCTTATTTTCTAAGATTTTATCCACACAATACTTTACTCATTTAGAATAAAAATAATCGCAATAATCAGTACCCTTTAATAGAGAAACTCGAAAACATCGATTGAGCAGTTGTAGTACAGTTTGGTTAATATTCGAGCTTGCCAAGTTCGTGACCCGGGTTCGAATCCCGGCAACTGCATCTAATTTGAATTAGATGATTCTATACCGCGTTTTATTATCTCTAATGCGTTTGTGGCTTTTTCAGGCCTTGGCAACTGAATCATAAAGACATTGTCTTTACCAATCTCAGAATGTGGTGAAGATATGGCAAGCATTGATGTCTTTGCCAGTAATTCAAAAAACTCCAAAGAAGTATTTGCATTAAGCAGTATCTTTTCGTTGATTCCGCCATCTGAAAATGTAAGTAAGACCTCAACAAAGACATGTCCTAATCCATCTTGTAAAATATTCAAATTAGTATCAACAGATATTGGTTTTCCAGCAACTTTTTGCATGATTTCATCAAATCTTTTTTCTGAAAGTATTATGCATGGTATTTTTGTGCCATTGTAATCAAATGTGGTAATTCCTTCATGTACTTGCTCGAGTAATTTTTTCATTTCATCTTGTGTCATTTCTAATCTTCCTTGAGTTTTGGAACTATCTTGTCACTGGCCTTTATTAAAAATGGCGAAATGAACGCCGTAATAATTGAAATTAAACCAATTAGAGGAAACACAAAGCTGCTAACTGCACCTATGTCAACCCCAGTTTTGACAATTACAATTGAGAATTCTCCTCTTGGTGCAGCAAGTGTGAAAGCAGTTCGTAGTGATTTTCTTCTTTTCTGTCTGAAAATGAAATTCCCTAGTAAATTTCCTCCAAATTTCATAAAAGTTGCTACCAAAATTAGAACCAGAGCCAAAATAATGTAATCTCCGACTTGACTAACATCCATTAATGCACCTACAGAAATGAAGAAAATTGCTACAAACATGTCTTTAATTGGACTGGATATTATCTTTGAGACTTCAGCAGACTTTGACTCTGCTACCAAAACCCCTGCTAAAAAGGCCCCTATTGCAACAGACAGACCGACAACATTTGCAAGTAACGAGTATCCAAAGCAGAGTCCCAATACACTCAAAAGTAGAATTTCTCGATGTTCTGCAGCTGCTACTCTGTCAATAAGTTGAGGAATAATTCTTGTACCAATTGTAAATGTGCCGACTATCAATCCAGTTGCTACTAAGACCACAACCACGATTCCTTCTATTGAAACACTTCCGACTAGTGCAATAGATTGTAATGTAGAAATCAAAATTACGGCCACGACGTCTTCGATAATCAATATACCCAAAACCAGAATTGATGATTCTCTCTTAATTTTGCCCATGTCAGTCAGAATCTTTACAATTACTGCAGTACTGCTAATCGATAGCGCAGCACCCAAAAACAAAGAATCCATAAAATTCATACCAAATGAATTTGCAGTTAAAAATACCACTCCTAGTGTTGAAAACAATCCAATGGTTCCGACCCCTACTGCCACTTTACCAATAGATTTGATCTTTGCATATGGAAATTCTATCCCTATAACAAATAGTAACAAGATTACGCCAATCTCAGCAAAAAGATTCAACGCGGAAATATCTGCAAGTATGCCGATTCCCTCCAAATGACTAGAAGGTTCTACTTCAGGAAGTAGCCAAGCCCACAATGGAGAAAGTGGCCCAATAAGCATTCCTGCAAAGAGATAACCAATGATTAGTGGTTGCCTAATTTTGAAGAATGCTAAAGTAACTACTGCACCTATTATCATGATAATAGCCAAGTCAGTAACAAAGTTCGTGTGACTTAGGTCCGGAGTAATTTGATCAATAATATTTGAAAAGCTTTGACTGATAGAATCCTGAATTTCATCGGCACCAGTTTGTAAAAAATAATCTCTCAATGATGTGATGTATTTTATTGACTTTAAAAAGACTAACAGAAGAGCGAACTATCTTATGAAGAGCTAAATGTTTAACGTCTTTATTCTTGCATTGTAAAAAACATCTGTAGAATGATGATTAGGTGATCTGAATCATGATGAAAGACACCTGGGGTATCTGACTACTCTTTGGTAAGAACACAATCACCATCTTATTAATAGTACGGTACATTACCGTAATTTATGATAAGATGTGAATACTGCCCAAAAAACTTTGTAGAGAGCATGAACGGTCTAGCTGAAAAGACATTTCACGAGTTGTTGCACGAACCAGAAGTAGTAAACAATTAGCTCTCATCTCTTTTCTTTTTATCCTAACTTTTTTATCTATTCTTTAATCTCTGAAGTGAGTGGCTGGAAAGACAACGAAAGCAACAAAAAAGACTACAAAAAAGGAACCCACACAAGCTGCACTATTAAAAAAAGTTGCAACCGTATCAGATACAACAAAGACATTATCAAAAGAAATTAAATCAATGACAAAGATTTTTGCCGATAATCAAAAGGTGCTTATCTCAATGAAAGGAATGATCGATACATTAACAACAGCTATTGAACATATGCAAAAACAATCAAAGCAAATTAACATTTTAGAAGAAGATACTCAAAAGTTATTTTCTGGATTAAGTGAGGTAAGAAATCACTCCAACATAATTTCAAAAATTAATGATCAGACAAACAGATTACAAGAAGAGCTTAAAAAAATTGAAGATGTTCAGAAATCATCTCCAGAGTCTGCTAAACTATCTCAACAGGTTTCAGAGAGCATGGATTCGATTAAGAATAATTCTCAAATGATAATCAAAATTGCGCAAAGAGTGGACGAAGTTCGAGATGATTTAAGAAAAGTTTCAGCAAAGACAGAGAATGCATCTTCAATAAATTCAGAATTAAATAAACTAAAAGAGACATTAAAGACAATTACAGAGCAAACAAGTAAGATTCAGAGCACTGACATTTCAAATCTAAAATCAGAATTGCAAAAAATGTCAGAAAAAATGGATTCTACATCACAGATTAAATCTGAGATCACAAGCATACAAAAACAGATTGAGTCAATAGCTACCCGCGCAGAGAAGATAGATTCTTTGGGAACGGTAATTGATGGCCTAAAAAATCAATTTCAGGCAATATCATCCAAGGCAGAATCACTCCTAAATCTCAGCGGCAAAATTCAGAATTTAGAGGGCGAAATCAACTCCCTGGTAAAGAGATCTGAGGCAACTGCATTTATGGGTGAAAATCTAAAATCTGTTCAGAGTGATTTCTCTGATTTCAAGGATAATGTGTATAACAAAACCAACACGATAGAGCAGAAGATATCTACATTGTCAGATTTGGTCAAGAGATCAGAAGATGCCAGTTCTGAGTTTCACAGAAAGACTGACAAGGTCTTCCAGGAATTACAAGGAATTAAGAATGTAACAAACAAGGCATCTAGTGATTCATCAAAAGAGATGATGGCTTTGCTAAAACTATCAGAGTACCAATCAACAATTAGGATGACTTCTGAATCAAAATATGGAGAGATTAAAGACCTTGAGAGTATGGCATCTCAAACTGCAGAGATAGTGAATTTGTTTGATAAGATTTCCATTGAATCACAAGAAAAGATGCCAGTTCCTCATGAGGTAAGACAGTGGGCAGTTAGCAAGATTCTTGATTGTGCAGACAGATGGGAGATTAGATTTTCAGATGTTTTTAACATACTATCAAACAATCTGGGTAGAGACCTTCTAAAAGAATCAATCAGACTGCAGCAGGTCAGAGATATTTTTGGAATTAGAGGAGTAGACGAGTTAAGAAAAGAGCTTGGAATTACCTAGACATCATTAGCAAGATCGTATGCCTTGAGTTGTTGGTTCTTTCTTTTCAATACGGCAAATATTCCTAAAATTGCTGCAATCCACATTGTACTAAAGATAATATTTTGAACACTAACGTACATGTAAGGAGTTGCATTCATGATATTTTCACGTAATTCAATTGCACTGTGTTTGATGTTTGTCATACCAGTGTGATATGCAGAACTATCTCTAGGAGATGAAGAAATTTTTTCTGCAGTTGCAAACATGCTGTCCAAGGAGGATTGCATTCGTCCAAAGTCAGTTTCTGCAGTTGCAAATATCCAGACGGGGTTTCCTTCTTTTGGAAGTTGATCTTTTATTTCAAGTACATTTACCATGACTGCTTGGGGTTCAGTAGCTCGGCTTATCTCACTAAGATAACCTCTTGAAAGATCCAATGGATATACGTCCTTTCCGTATCCATCAAAAGCCATAAAGGCACCAAACACGATTATTCCAACAATTCCTATCATTGCAAGTTTGTATCCGTAATTTGCCATCTTCTCTGCCTTTGTTACTACACGATTGGAACTTGATTTAATTCTTTTAAATCTTGAGTGAGAGAGGCTCAGATAAGCAATATAGAAGAATCCCAATGTTTGGATTCCTATTATTGGAGCAAAAACAGGATTATTAGAAAAAACCGAGATTAAGATTCCTAATAGGCCGTATATGCCAAAGAAGATTTCAAGCAGAGTGGTTTTGGTAAATGGTAGATTGTATGCTTTATCACGCCAATCATCAGTGTTTTTTATGATACCATATTTTGGAGTTCGTAAGAATTCGTTCTTCTTACCCAATACTGCATCAAATACCGCAACTGTATTATTCACAGACATTCCGGCGCTGTAAAGAAGTAAAGAAGGTAGAACCTTTGCTTTTGATTTCCAAGATTCATGATAGAGTTTCTGAATTACAATAAGATATGCGCCAGGACCCATTGCAAAGTATGCTGCAATTGTTAATGCAGGAAGAAAGCTGACAACATACAGATTCATGTTTGCTGCAAGCAATACAGGCAAGGATAGAAACTGTACAAGCATTAGTGGAAAAACAATATGGCGAGTTAATTGAATAAAGGCTTGGATTTTTGCTTCAATTGCAATCTTTCTTTTTAATGCAATTTCTCCAAGTAATTTTATTGCACATTGAATTGAACCTTTTGCCCATCTAAACTGTTGCCTCTTTGCAGCATTCATCTGGACTGGAAGCTCTGCATCAACGACAATATCAGGTAAGAAGAGGCATTTCCATCCTTTCATTTGAGCTCTATAGCTCAAGTCAAGATCTTCAACAAGTGTGGCAGTATGCCACCCACCAGCATCCTCAATACATTCTCTTCTCCAGATTCCAGCTGTTCCATTAAAATTCATAAAAAGATGAGAGTTACTCTTTGCCTTTTGTTCTATTAAAAAGTGAAAGTCCAAACTAAGTGCTTGAGCTTGAGTGATGGCAGAATAATTTTCATTTACATGTCCCCAACGGCATTGAATTAATCCTATGTTTGAAGTTACAAAGTGAGGTATTGCTTTTTTGAGGAACCATCTTGGAGGAATAAAATCGGCATCAAATATTGCTACTAGTTCAGTATCAGTAGATTTCATCGCGTGTTTTAGAGCACCTGCTTTGTAGCCACTCCTAGTTCCTCGTCTGACGTGTTCTATTTGAAATCCTTCTTTTTTTCGCTCTTCAACTAAATTTCCTAAGAGTTCAACGGTATCGTCATCAGAATCATCAAGGACCATAATTCGCATTTTTTCTTTTGGATAATCCATTGCACATACTGCATTAACTAAACGAGCGGCAACATACTTTTCATTATAGATTGGAAGTTGAACTGTAATTGTGGGCTCATCAGATACCATTACACCAAGCGCATCTTTTCGCTTTGATGAGAGAAATGCAAGATAATAGAAATTGGCTGTGTAAGCAGTAATTAGAATGGCGGCAATGATGAAGAGATCAAAAACTAACTGAGTGAAAGGATTAGCGCCCATCCCTAAATGGGCAATGCCCACATCCGTATTTATATTTGCAAGAAAGAGTATGTGAGAAATTGAAGATTAGCCTTTGTTTTCAAAGATCTTGATTGCTTTTGGAGGGCAAACACCTTCACATGCAAGACAAAAGATACAATCAGGTTCTTTTGACATTAATGGTTTTTTCTCAGATGCGGGATTTCCAGGAAAATCAAACCATTCATAGACTTGAACAGGACATGCATCAATGCATGCTCCATCTGCAATGCAAATATCATAATCAACTGAGACAAATTCTCCCCAAACACCCATGATGCCATTGTCAGTTCCTTTTCTTCCCCAAGTTTTGATCGTATGACCTGTTGCTTCTACCTTGAATGGTGCTGAAGCTGGCATGTGTGATTTGTATTCAACATCAATTGGTCCTGGTTTTGCACCATCTGGAATTTCAACTACTTCCTCTTCTGCAGATGCAGCTTGTGGTTGTCCTTCTGGTGCAGCAACCTTTGGTTTTGGTTTTCCGTTTGGAACGATTTTTGCAAGAGGAGTCATCTCTTCTAGTTTTTCCATCGCAGCTGCAAGTGAAATTTTTTCAGACTTTGACATTGATTCAATCATTTTGTCAGCAAGAATTGTATTTCTAAGAATAGTGTCAATCATCATCTTTGCAAAATGATCTGCCTTCTTTCTGTAATCTTTAACCCATTGTGGGTCTCCGAATTTTTCAATTGGGAATATTTGATAAATAATATCTACGACTTCTCCTGTCACAACTTCGACTGTAACACTTAGCTCGACTTCTTCGTATCCTGCTGCATCTGGATCCTCCATGTTTTGTTCTTTCCATTTGTATGTAGCATAGATTCTGTCAGCATAGGTATCCATCTCAAAGGTCTTTTTCATGCCATCATGAACAGACTTTATTTCGGCAGGATCTTCGAGTTTAATTGGTAATCTATACAAACCTAATTTGTAACCATGTAAAGGATATACACCACGTTTTGCAGTGGGTGACTCCATTGTGTAAACGCGATCCTTAAGCAATAATGACATTTGATTTCTCTAACTACGAATTGTTTAAAAACCTTATCTAGTCCCCGTCATCCGGACATGTTAATTCGCGTAATTCTGTGTATTTTTTTTCCATTGTTTCTGCATGAACCAAAACAGCAGATAGATCAAATGAGTTCTTTGGGAAAAACCATCGGATAACAACCCAATGGCCTATTCCATCCATATCATGGATCATTCCTTTGTCAGCTTCTACGTTTAGTTTTTCATCAATAGAGTGCTCTTTGATGGTAAGGCCTCTTTTTGTTCTGTCCTCTAAGACCAGATCAAGTTCGCTTTCTTTAATGTAATAGAAACTACCTTTTTTTAAAATAGGTAAGTCCAGCCCAGAATTATTTTTCGACTGGGTTTCCAATCATGTTACCCCATTCAGTCCATGAACCATCATAGTTTCTAACTCTAGGATAACCTAGCAGATACTTTAAGACAAACCAAGAATGTGAGGAACGCTCACCAATTCTACAATAACAAATTACGTCTTTATCTGAAGTAACACCTTTTGGTTCATAGTTTTGTTTTAGCTCTGCTACAGATTTGAATGTCCCATCTGCATCATTAACTGCAGTTGCCCATGGTATGTTATTTGCTCTAGGAATATGTCCACCACGCTGTGCATGCTCCATTGGATATTCTGGAGGAGCAGTAATCTCACCTGTAAACTCTTTTGGAGAACGAACATCAACCATTACAGTGTCGTGTCTGTCTAGTGCACGTCGAACATCATATAGGTATGCACGCAAGCCTTCATCAGGGGGACTAGCAGTGTATTTTGTGTTAGTAATTTGTGGTTCTTCAGTGGTGTATTGTTTATTTTCTAATTCCCATTTTTTGCGTCCGCCATTCATAATTTTGATATTCTCATGTCCATAATACTTGAATACCCAAAACACAAAAGCTGCAAACCAATTATTAAAATCACCATAAAGAATGACTTCAGAGTCTGGAGTGATTCCATTTTTTGACATTAATTCTTCAAATTTTTTCTTATCGATAATATCTCTAGTAAGAGGATCATTGATGTCTCTCTTCCACCAAATTAAACTTGCACCTTTAATGTGACCTTTTCTATATCCATTTTCAGGATCATAATCAACTTCTACTAAACGTCTTTTTTCATTTGGAGGATTATTTGATACCCATTCTGTATCAACTAAAACTTCAGGATGTGCGTAACTCATATCAAGTTTAATTGAAAATCTGCTTAATTAATTGTTTTTCCCAATTTACAATCCCAAAACTATCATTTTTAAGTAAATGCAAATGATACACACTTGGTTGAAATTAAACAAAGTTGCAGTTGTTAGTAAATTCGGCTCAAAGGAGTCTGAAGATGCTGCAACCAGGGTATCAAAAAAATTCCTTTCAAAAAAATCAACAGTGTTTACTATTGCGCCAGTAAAACTAGAAGGCACAAAACAAGTGGACACCATAGAGGAGTTAAAAAAAGAGAAACTTGACCTTGTTGTAACATTAGGCGGAGACGGAACTACGTTGAGGGCCTTTAGACAACTACGAAACGAAGTTCCTGTTTTGACCATTAATGTAGGTGGGAATAGGGGCATTCTATCAGAGATTACGATTGATGAATTAGACACTGCAATAAACCAGATGCTTGCAGGAAAGATAATTCTAGAAAAAAGAACCAGAGTAGTTGCTTCCTGTGCTGGAAAGGAATTTCCACCGGCTCTAAATGAGATTTACATCAATAGAACAAACTTGACCAAGACTGCAGAATTTGAGATAAAATTCCAAAACGACACCGTAAAACAGAAGATGGATGGAGTAATAATTGCAACACCCAGTGGTTCAACTGGACATTCGTTTTCACTTGGAGGACCAATTCTACATGAAAGCCTTGATGTACTAATCATCACACCTGTTGCCCCAGTGTACAGACTAGAATCAATTGTAGTTCCAGATGAAAAGGTAGAGATCATTTGTTCTCATGATTGCAATGTTGTAATGGATGCACAAGTTGTAAAATCTGCAGGTTTTGGTGAACCAATAACCATTAAAAAGTATAATAAACACGCAGTCTTTGTTAGACTAAAAAAGCGTGGATTAAGGCAAATGAGTAAACTTGGATTTTAAAATTGTAGACGCCAGCGCGTTTTACGCCGGCATTCCATTTGGCACGCTAGATGCATGTCATACCACTACATTGGTGTATGATGAAATTAAACACATAAAACAAAATCAAGATGCTTTAGGAACTCTGTTAGAGACAGGTAGATTACAGATTAGAGATCCTGAAAAAAATACATTAGACTTTATTCTAAAAAAAGCAAAAGAGACAGGAGATCTTCAGCAGTTATCTAAACAAGACATCTCTGTTCTAGCATTATGTTATGAATTGAAAGGAGAGTTAATCACAGATGATTATGCAATTTCAAATGTTTCTGAAAATCTTGGTGTGAAGGTTTCCCCAATTATGACTTCGGGAATAAAAGATGTGGGAAAATGGATTCATTATTGTTCAGGATGTGAAAAGAGTTTTCAGAAGGGAGTAGAGTGTCCACAGTGTGGTAATCCATTGAAGAGAAAGCTAATCAAGGGCAAGTCGCCTTCCATTCCAGTCAACGAATGAGCCATCATATACTTTGACTTTATCATAACCGGCAATTCTTAATTGATAAAATAGGCTCGATGCCCTATGTCCATGCATGCAATAACAAACGATTTCATTATCATTTGGAATTTGTCTTTCTTGGAATAGTTTTTCGAGAGTTGCTTTATCAGAGAACATCTTACCGTTTGTTCCTATCCCATCAGTAAATGGAATCAATATGGCATTTGGTAAATGTCCACCCATGAATTCTTGAGTGGATCTAGCATCCAACAATACAATCTTTTCCAAATTTTTCAAGATGTTATCGGCATCAATTTGTAAATGATGGTTTACCTTTGAAGAAAATTTTGAAGGAGTTACATTGTATAACTTTCTTGTAAGCTCAATACCAAATTGTGTAAGAGTGTTAATTCCATGATCCAAAATTTTGGTTTTTTCATGACCAAAGTATAGAAATGTCCAAGCTATTCTTGCAACAGAAGGATCCATGTATTCTCCACACAGTACAACTGTTTTTGATTCATCAATTCCTAATGAGCTAAAAATTTCTACAATGTTTTTTTCATCTGCAACAAGGTGTGAACCATTTTGATCAAATCTGATTACCTGCTCGATTGTCAGTGACTGTGAGTTGGGTATATGACCATACGTGAAAGAGACTTTTGGTCGGGTATCAAGAATAATTAGTTCAGAATCATCAATGTGATCTTTTAGCCATTCTGGTGAAACTAGCACATGGTAAAAAAATTTGATAATTATTTAATACTATGTTAAGAGTCGTGTAAGGTTTTTTGATTTGAAGATTTGATATGATTACTTTGAGTTTCTAACATTTTTTTAATCTTCTTTGCTCTTGAATCACCCAATCCTTCAACCTTTGAGAGATCTGCTGTTGTTGCATTAAAGACTCTAAGCGGAGTTCCAAATTTTTCAAGCATTCTTATTGCAAGTTTCTCTCCAACACCAGGTAAGCTGCACAAAGCAGAAAGTTGTTGTCTCTGGGTATCATTTGATTTTTTTATTTTTTTAAGAAATGGTCCCTTTGTTGCATCTTTTCGAGAACACATTGAGATAAGTAATTTCACCGTATGAGTTGCACTAGGAGTAGGGATAATTGGAATTTTAAAATCTAGTGCGACACTAGATACTGCACCATAAAATATCAGTGGATTATCAGTTATTTCATCAATCTCATCAAGATTTCCCTCCATGAGAATCACTGGAAACTGGAAATGCTCTTTTAGTCGGCTGCATTGATCAAATAATCTACCATCAAAGACAGATGATAGTAAATCATGAAGGCTTTTTCTCTCTACAACTGTTTCTGGTGCAACGATATAATCACCAATGGGTAAGGTTTTGATTTCAGTGTTGATTCCCACTTGTTTTAACAGATCAGGAATACCACTTTTGCGTTCTCGCTCATCAACTACAATGCGTAAATTGGATAGATTCACAAAATTGGTTTTGGTTAATTTGTTAATATCTTATTTGGAGTCTTGAGGTTTACTTGAAGGTTGAGGCTTTGTACCGGATTGACCGCCCTTCATCATTTCAGTAATCTTTGCTTCCTGTTCTTTTAGACTTTCTTCAATTCTAGTTCTTTGTTTAGCTAGTACAGTAGTCCTAGTGTTTGCAAGCTCTTTTTTCTCTTCTAGCTCTGCAATCAAATCCTTTTTGACTGATTTTATAAGAATTGAGCCTGCATGTTTGTAAACAGTGTCATCATCACTTACTTTTTTTAATTCTTCTAGGGCCTTGTCTGTTTCAGCAATTTCCATGTCTAATTGTTGTTTTTGTGCCATGATTGATTGCAAATTTTGTTGAGATTGTTGCATCTTCATTAATTGTTCTTGTAACCATGGAGGCATTTGTTGACCTGAAGACATCTTAACATCTACATTCCATGTTTTCTTATATCTTTACCGATTCAATAGTGTTGTAGCTTGCCTGAATCAATCTAAGTGTGGAGTTAAGATTTGCACGCAAATGTGGAAGGTGGTCTGATTCTATAAGAATTGAAATTTCTTTATTTAACTTCATTTCTGTTTTTGTAGGATTTTCAGGATAAAACTTGTTATCGATATCTATTGCATCAAAGATTGCTTTTGTTTTTTCTTTGGCATTAACAGTAATTTTTGCATTAAAGTTTGACATCGTATGCTGTTCCAGCAATTTTAAAACCACATTTCTGGCATTTCCAGATTCCAACGGCTTCTCTGCCAAGCTTTTTTGAACCACAGTCAGGACATGTTCTTTTTTCTTTAAGCATCAAGTGAACTTGGGTGTATTGTTTTCTTGGCTTGATTCCATATCGAGCACCTAACCCTTTCATTGATTTCTTTTTGGCCATTTTATTGACTGCCTTGTTTTGCTTGTTTAAGAGTTTCCCTTATTTTTTTACCGATTGAGACAGATAATTCTCCACATTTTATGAGCTCCTCATGCCTAAATCCATCATGACCTCCCTTTTGGAGTGCACAGATATTTCCATCAGAATCAGTAGTAATTGTGATTCTAGCATCCATGCAATCCCATTCATCAGCGTTTGGGTCAACTACGATATAATCACCAATTTTAGCCATAGTAACTGAAACTGGAATAGTAGTTATCGGTACATCAGATTCAGCCCCTTCTACAAGTTTTGGGGAATCATTTTGCATCTCCCATTTTGGGGTCTTACTAGATAATAATGCAGCAGTTGTTGCATAAGAGCATGCATCAAAGAGATTGCCGGCATAATCGATTACACTGTTATCGGCAAATACGCCAACTACGGATTTATCTTTCTCAATAACTAGTTGAGACAAATCAATCATGTGGCTTTCTCTAATTCCTCTATCTACAACTCTTGCAAGTTCAATTACATCTTCATTTGGTGGACCTGTTTCAACAGATGGGTGTGCCACTGGTAAAACTTCAGCAGTACAAATGAAAATTCCTTTGTCTCCCATATCAGGAAAAGGTCTATCGGGTTGAATCTTTACACCAGAAATAACTTCGGTATCACCTAATCTTACTCTTGCAGAACCGTTTGCTTTTGGAATCGCTCCTATTTCGATATCTAGTGGTCGAACTTCTTCAAGTGAACGTCCATCAATTCTTTTTCCTTGTTCAAGTAATTCCAAAATAGATTTCTTTTTTAGATCATCAATGATAGAAGTATGTCCCATTATTCATTTCCCCCAGCAAAATATTTGTCAGTTAAAGCTTTTTTCTGAATTTCGTAAACTAGTTTGCAACCATCGATTCCAGTTTGAACACATTTTTTGTATTCTTCTGGAGTTAATACACCATCAAGTTGTAAAAGAGTAATTTTTTCTAGATTTGGCATATAGCCTACTGGCATATCTGCTTGACCTGCTTGATCCTCTTCATTATTTACATCTAAAACTATAGTATCAGCAACCTTTCCAGCTGCACACGCTGAAACCATATCTCGCATTGGAATTCCTGCATCTGCTAATGCAACAGATGCTGCATCTAATGCTGCACAGCGTGAACCTCCATCAGCTTGTAATACTTCAATGAATACATCAACTGCAGTTCTTGGGAATTTATCCAACATTACTGCAGGCTCTAGTGCCTCTTTGATGACTTTGGAAATTTCAATTTCTCTTCTAGAAGGTGCAGGGTTTTTTCTCTCAGTGACAGAGAATGGCTGCATGTGATATCTGCATCTTAAAATTCCTGTATCAGTATTTGACATGTGTTTTGGATGTACATCTCTTGGTCCATAAACGCCAGCCAAAATTTTGTTGTCTCCAAATTCAATGTAGGCAGAACCATTGGCATTTTTTAAAACACCGGCCTTTATCATAATTCTTCTTGGCTCGTTAATCTTTCTTCCATCACAACGAATGCCATTTTCATCTAATAGTACTACTTCAGTATCTCTTCCACCCATAATTATTCACCTTTTGATTCTAGCATTGATTTCACTTTATCAGTGAGATTTGCAATATGTGCTTGTTCGTCCACCATTCGAATTGCTTTTTTGGCCTTTAATAACCCATTGGGATCATCACAGGTTACTACAACCCAACCATTTTGTCCAATTGTAATAGTAGCACCAGTAGCCATCTCTATTGTTTGAATCATGGTACCTCTTTTTCCAATTAATCTTGGGACTTTGCTTGCAGAGATTGCAATCAGTTCTCCTGATTCAATTTTTCCAAGTTCTCTGTCTGCAATTGTAATTAATGGATCACGTGTTCTATCAAAATTTGCAATTCTAGCAGCAACAAGATCACCCTTGTCAAGTCTAGAAGTTAATTCATCTGCATGTGCAGAAAAGTCTCTGCCAAAAACATCCTGGGCTGGCAAAAATCCCACATAACAGGAGTTGATATCAAGCTCCCATGATAATGATGTATGAGAAATTACTTTGCCAATTACCAGATCATTGATCTTTGGAAGATACATTCCGGTAAGTGGTATGACTCTAACAGTGTCATCATAGATTTCAGAAATTCCTATTGTTGTTGCTACAATATTTTTTCCCTCTAGTGTGACATTTTGATCTGGTCGATATGGTCCTGAAGTGATTACATCGCCAGGAATAACATATTTTCGCTTTGTATTTTCCATTATAATTGAACCTCTACTGTAGCAGTACCCTTTGTAATTGAGCCTAATCTATCTATCACGTTGGGCCTTGCTGCCGCCGGTATTTCAAGTATTGCTTTGAGTGAACCATTTGCAAGCCAATCTTCTTTTTTCAAACTACCAACTGACTTTAAGACAGAATATGATTGAGCTGCATATTGGGCAGGGACAATAATTTCTAATTTCAAATTTTCAGATTTTAATGGAATGACACTACGTAATTTTTCTACAATATCTTTGATCTGCTCATCAGAATTTTTTTGAGGATCTATAGAGATTCTGGCATCCTTCATTGCTTGTTCAATTCTAAGTGGAGGATGAGGAAGATGCGAGCGAGGATCAACGTATGTTTTTGCAATATGCTCAACAATTTGTTTGCGTTTTTCTTCAATCATCTTTCTGCGCTGATCAGTGGTAAGATTTAGTTCTCCTTTTGTGAGGATTTTTTCTGCTATTATGGCAGTATCTTCAGTTTTGAAAGCTTTGAGCAATTTTTCAGTGGATGGTTTTGTACCTTTTCCAGAATCAGTGTAAATTTCATCAGATACTAATACCGATGAGATATCCTTCTTTTTTCCAAGCTTAAAATCTAGTGCAGGATCCGGCTTTACCAGAATTTCAAACTTTTCGCCCTCAAATGAGTACCTTACAACAGTTACGTCTACCATCGTGTATCTGAATATGCATAGTCGGTATTTATCTATACATAAAACTAGCTAGATTTTTATTTGGACTTTGAAGTTTTTGAGTAAGATTTGCCTTCTTTAGAAGTTATTAGTAAAGATAAAGAAAAGATATCAATCAAGCTTACAGATGTTCCTCTTCAATATGCAAATGCATTAAGACGTATTTGCCTAAATGGAGTTCCAGTTTTTGCCATAGATACAGTTGACATTGTTGAAAACACCTCAGTTCTTGCTGATGAGGGTCTTGCTCACAGACTAGGACTAATTCCATTAAAAACTGACTTGAACGAATTTAAAAACTTGGCAGAGCTTGACCTAAATGATTCTACCAATAGGGTAATGTTGGTTTTAGATTCAGGAGATTCTACTGAGACTAGAACGGTACTCTCTGGCGAAATGTCATCTGAAGATAATTTTGTAAAACCAATCTCAGATAAGATCCCAATCGTAGAGTTGGCTCCTGGTCAAAAGATAAAGGTTGAGGCTTATGCTAGACTTGGAAGAGGAATTGAACATGCAAAGTGGAACTCTTCAAATGTATCAGTTTTAACTGAGACAAACAAGGAAAATGAGAGAATCCTAACAGTAGAGTCTACTGGCGCCTTGGCACCTGAACAAATAGTACTTGCTGGTGTTGAGGAGTTATCTCACAGATTATCAGAGTTCAAAGGCATAGTTGAACAGCTCAAAGCATAGTAAAACAAGCATATCTATTATATTTGGGCAGAAAAACGCATTATCACATGTCAAACATAGTTGTACGTCAAATGGCTAAAGAGCTCAAAAAGGCTTCAGTAGAACACGAGGCCCCAATCTGGAAGAAATTAGCTGAATTGGCACTAAAACCAACTGTTGCAAGAAGAAACATCAATGTCAATAAGATCGATAAATTAACCAAAGACAATGATGTTGTAGTAGTTCCAGGAAAGGTTCTAGGAACTGGAAACATGTCTCATAAAATCACACTTTGCTCATTTTCAATATCAAATGCTGCAGCAACAAAGATTCTAGAATCAGGCGGAAAGATTCTGAATTTTGAAAACATGATAAAGCAATATCCAACTGGAAAAGGAGTGACCATGCTTGGCTGATCAAGTAGTAAAGACAGACAGACCAATTGTGGTTGATGCAACAAATCACATTGCTGGAAGATTAGCATCAAATGTTGCAAAGCTTCTACTGCAGGGAAACAGGGTATCAATTGTAAATTGTGAAAATATCATGATTAGTGGTAGCAGGAGCAACATCATCAAAGAGTATAGAGACTTTCTAAAGATTGCAAGTATTTTACATCCAAAACATGGTCCATTCCATCCAAGACGTCCAGACACCATAATTACAAGAATGATTAGAGGAATGCTTCCAAGAAAAAAAACATCAGGATTAGAGGCTCACAAGAGATTACGTACATACATTGGAACTCCTAAAGAGTTAGGCTCATTTGAGAAGATAAAATTTGAAAAAGCAATGATTACTAGAGCATCGGCAAACTATACAACCATGGCAAATCTCGGAAGAACTATTGGGTGGACTGAATGACCGTACCAAAAACTGAAATTTATTTTGCAACTAGAAAGACATCCAGTGCTCATGTTCATATCACAAAAGGTGTAGGACGAGTTAGAGTCAACAACATTCCAGTTGAAATGATCCCACAAGAGACAGCAAGAGAAGCTATTCTTGCACCACTAGAGATTGCAGGAGATTTGAGAAAAAAGGTTGACATTTCAGTTAGAGTTAGAGGCGGAGGATACATGGGACAAGCAAGTGCAACTGCAACAGGAATTTCAAGAGCATTAACCGGATGGACAAAATCAAAGAAAGAACCAAAAGATCATCCACTTCCAAAATCAACTCGTGAAGATCTTAGAAAACGAATTGCAGATTTTGACAAGTATCTAATTAGTGGAGATGCCAGAATGAAGGAACCAAAGAAATTCGGTGGACCTGGCGCTAGAAGAAGAAAACAGAAATCTTATCGTTAGAAGTGAAAGCAATAATCTTAGCTGGTGGCAAAGGTACAAGGGGAAAACCCTATACAGATTATTTCCCAAAGGCAATGACACCAATTAATGCAAAACCCCTGATTGAATATATTGTGAAATATCTTGATTCACACAAATTCATCAGCGAGATAATCATAGTTTCAGATTATAACGGATTAGGCGGACAGATTCAAAATTATTTGGGAGAGCTAAAGACTCACTCAAAATTATCGTTTGTTCAGGACTCCCAATCAGGAACTGGGGGAGACTTGCTGCATGTGTCATCAAAGATAAAGGAATCAGAATTCATTTTGTGGTTTGTAGACAATCTTTGTGCAATAAATCTCAAAGATATGTGGGAGCGGTTTAAGAGAAAAAAGAGTCTTGCCTGCATCGCTACAAGAAGCAGTAGAAAAGAAGAGACAGGATTTGCCAAAGTAGAAGATGGGATTATTCAGGAATTTGTGGAAAAGCCGATGATGAATCTTCAGATGCCAGAGTGTCTTGGAGTCTATATTATCTCAAAATCAATTCTAAGGAAGATCAAGGAAAAATCAAAGAAAAAGGATGTTAATCTTTCATTTGATATTTTACAAGAATTATCTAGAGAGGGAAAGGTTAGCTCTTTTGATATTGGAAAAAGTTTGTGGGTAGATGTTGAATCACCAGTATTTGTTGAAAGAAATCAAAAGATGATTAACAATATCATAAAACAGATGAAAGTCTAGAGTTCTTCTCATATTCAGATATTTTATCCTCGTATTGAAGGGTCAATGCAATATCATCTAATCCTTCTAAGAGTATCTTTTTCTTGTAGGAATCAATATCAAATGATATCTTTTGAGAATTTGTAGTAATTAGTTGATTTTGAAGATCAACTTGAATCGGTGATGTCTCATTCATTAATTTTTCAACAATTTTTTGCTCCAATTGAATTGGTAAAATACCATTTTTGAAACAGTTGCTATAAAAGATATCAGCAAATGAAGGGGCAATAATTACAGAAAAACCAAAATCCTGCAAAGCCCATACTGCGTGTTCCCTGCTTGAACCACAGCCAAAGTTATCCCCAGTAACCAAAATTTTTGAGCCTTGGTATTTTTTCTCATTTAACACAAATGTATCAATTGGTTTTTCATCCTGTGAGAACCTCCAGTTGTAAAAGACATATTTTCCAAAACCAGATTTTTGAACCAACTTGAGAAATTGTTTTGGAATAATTTGATCAGTATCGACATTTACTTTGTCAAGAGGAGTTACAATGCTTGAAATCTTTTCAAATGGTTTCATTTCAGAGCTAGCTCCCTAACATCTACAAAGTGACCAGAAATTGCTGCAGCTGCTGCCATAACAGGACTCACAAGATGAGTTCTTCCCCCAACACCTTGCCTACCTTCAAAGTTTCGATTTGAAGTACTAGCGCATCTTTCACCCGGTGATAAGATATCAGGATTCATTCCAAGACACATGCTACATCCTGACTCTCGCCATTCAAAATTTGCATCAATGAATATCTTATCTAATCCCATCTTTTCTGCTTGGATTTTGACCATTTGGGAACCGGGGACAACCATTGCCCTTACATTTGGGGATACCTTTTGCCCCTTTACTACTTTTGATGCCTCAATCAGATCCTCGAGTCTGGCATTTGTACATGAACCGATAAAGACCCTATCAATTTTGATATCAGTTATTGGAGTTCCAGCTTCCAAATCCATGTATTCAAGTGCTTTTTGTGCACCCTTTTCTTGATTGGAATCTCCTTTTGCAAACTCTTCTGGATATGGAACGTTCTCAGTTACATCACATGTCATTCCCGGATTTGTTCCCCAGCTTACTTGAGGTGCAATATCATCAATGTTTAGTGTGAAACTTTTTGCAAATTTTGCATTAGTATCAGTCTTTAGGTTTTCTCTCCAATCATCAACTAGATCTTCATAATTTTTTGGAGTATATTTTCTTCCCCTCAAATAATCAAATGTCTTCTCATCTGGTGCAATTAATCCCGCACGGGCACCTGCCTCAATTGACATATTACAAACAGTCATTCTTTGCTCCATTGACAAGTCTTTGATTCCTTCTCCCCTATACTCTATCACAGTTCCAGTGCCACCACCAGTTCCAATATTTTTAATGATTGAAAGAATGATGTCTTTTGCAGTTACAGCAAATGGATTTTTTCTTTTTCCCCTTACTGTGATCTCAAATGGTTTTGGCTTTTCTAGCCATAGAGTTTGGGAGGCAAATACATGCTCCACTTCGCTGGTACCTATTCCAAAAGCTAGTGCGCCAAATGCACCTTGTGTGGATGTATGACTATCGCCACAAACAATCGTAGTACCAGGTAGTGTGATTCCCAACTGAGGTCCAATTACATGTACAATCCCTTGTTCTGGACTGTTAATATCAAAAAGATGAATTCCAAAGTCTTTGCAGTTTTTTTCCAAAGTTTTAATCTGAATTGATGATGTCTGATCAACTATTGGAAGAGAGCGGTTGTTTGTTGGAACATTATGATCCATCGTAGCTATGGTAAGATCAGGTCTTCGAACCTTTCGATTATTCATTCGTAAACCATCAAAGGCTTGAGGTGATGTCACCTCATGAATCATGTGTCTGTCTATGTAGATTAGAGTGGGACCAGAATCTTTTTCCACAACAATGTGAGAATCCCAGATTTTTTCAAATAATGTCTGTGCCATGATATTCAGATTATGGAGTATACTTGAAGAGGCCACCTGCCTCAATTATCTTCCCAATTAGTTCTGAGAAAGGTTTCATTTGATACACTTTGTTTTTTGTGATATTTTTAATCTCGTTCTTTGCAGTGTTAATTTCAAGCTCATCCCCGTCTGAGATATCCTTGTAGGTTTCCTCAGAAATTTCAATTGGGAGTAAAAATGCGCCATCAACTGCATTCCTATAAAAAATTCTGGCAAAGGTTGGAGCCAATACTGCCTTTATTCCAGAGTGAGATAATGCTATGGGGGCGTGTTCTCTGCTAGAGCCGCAACCAAAATTCTTTCCGGCAACAATGAAATCACCTTCCTTAACCTTTGAGTGAAAATCAGGATCTATTCCCTCCATTGCGTGTGTTGCAAGCTCTGCATAATCATGAATCTTAAGATAAGTACCTGGAATTATTACATCGGTGTCTATGTTGTCTCGTTCATATTTTATTGCGTTGCCTTTCATTTCAAATCCCTCGGATCAGTAATCTTTCCAGTAACTGCAGATGCTGCTGCAACCATAGGAGATGATAGATACGTTTGAGAATCCACATGCCCCATTCTTCCAGGAAAGTTTCGATTTGTAGTGCTAATGCAGATTTCATCTTTTGCTAATACTCCCATATGTGCTCCACAGCATGCTCCGCATGTTGGTGGTCCAACAGTTGCGCCGGCATCAAGAAATATTTTGATTAATCCTTTTTCCATTGCACGCTTGTAAATCGATATTGCAGCTGGTAAAATTTCTGTTCTAATTTTTACTGTTCTTCCTTTGAGTATTTTTGCTGCAGCTTCCAAATCCTCCATCTTTGCACCAGTACATGAACCGATGTATGCTTTGTCAAGATCAACTGAAGGTGCTTCCCTTACAACACAGATGTTTTCTGGTGAGAAAGGTTTTGCTACGATTGGCTCCATCTCAGAACCCTCATACTCGTATGTTTCTGCATACTCTGCGTCATCATCACCCATTACAGGTGAGTAATTTGTTGCACCACGTTGTGCTAGATAATCATAGACTTTTTGATCTGGTTCGATAATTCCGTTTTTAGCACCACCCTCTGTTGTCATATTTGTTAGAGTTAATCGCTCTTCAACTGACATCTCTGAGATTCCGGTACCACCAAACTGCATGGTACGATATGCTCCACCATCTGTTCCTATATCGCCAATTATTTTGAGAATTAGATCTTTTGCCATCACATGATCAGGTAGCTTTCCGTTTAGCTTAAAGTAAACAGTCTCTGGAACCTTAAACCATATTTTTCCATGTAACAGGACATAAGCTACATCAGTGTGTCCCAGTCCGCATGCAAATGCACCTAATGCTCCAGTGGTGTTTGTATGAGAGTCACCTCCAACATATACCTCGCCTGGTAAAACCATTGCTTCTTCATGGGATAAAGTGTGGCAAATTCCATACTGACCCATACCGTATTTGAAATGGCGTTCAATTCCATAATTTTTTGTAAAGTTTGATAATTTGACAATATTTTCTGCAGAGACCTTTTCAGCAGAAGGAACAAAATGATCTTCCGCAACCCAGACATTTTTTGGATTCCATAGCTTGTCTACATTAATCCCTTGTTTCTTTAATTTATCAAATACCTTGATCACCCCAGGACCAGATACGTCATGTACCATTACTTTATCCACATTAGCAAAGACTACATCGTCTGGTGCCAATCTTTCCTTTCCAGATGCCCTAGCTAGAATTTTTTCTGTAATATTCACGTTCAAAAAAGCTTAATCTACAGATTAAAAGCTTTTCAGAATCTATTAGAGCGTAACATATGAAATCGCTCATATGTGACGCATCTACGCAAAATCATCCCAAAATTTTTGGAGGCATTGGCTTTTTTCTTGGAAAGGAGTACGTCTAAACTTTACATTGTTTTTTCCACATTGGTACTGCTGATCCCAGAAAAGTTCCCCCAGCCATAATAGGTGATTTTACCAAGATATCATATTGGCTTGGGCAAGAGACATGCAGGTGTACAAAGATGTCGTATCCTCTCTTCTTGAAAAGTCAATTCTCGATATTGATATCAAGTCCCTATCAAAGATAGAGCGGGCATTAAAGGATAGTAACCTCTCATTTGATGACTCACTTGATAACCCAGATGCAGTAAATGCAATACTAAAGCAGGTCTTGGGTGAGAAATACCAAAGACTGGTTCAAGCAGTAAACAGTGAGCTAAGCCTTGTGCCAAAAATGGAGTTATTTGATAGATTCATCACTATTTTAAACAAGTAATTGGGGCGTGCAAAAGGCACCCACCCAAAATGAAAACTTTGGCTATTTGCCCAAGTATGCTAGTATACTAGTATGAGGGTATTATCTAGCTGTGTTTTCAGATTAGACATATGGTACTCTAGTCGTTAGCACCATGATTAAAATTACATCTCCAAAAGAAAAATATCGATAACCTTTGTTTCCAATTCCAGAAAATTATCCAGAAGGCATAGGCAAGATAGCAATAGCATTGGTTGGTGGTTTACTTTTAGTGGGTGTACTAATTGGATTCTTTACAAAATAACTGTCTAACATAAGCACGTATCAGATTCAAATCATAGAATAACTTATGAACAAGGATTATCTCAGAAAATCTGAGGAATCTTTACGAAGTATCTTGTTTTTTTAATTGTATCTGGAATTCTCTTCTCTTCATTTTCTTTATCTCAAAATGCCTTTGGTGGAGGATGGTGGCCATGCTGTATCGACGTGGCATTTGAAAAGACAGAGTACAGCCCCGGTGAAACAATCAAAATTCCAATAAATGCAACAGAGGACTTGGAAAACTATTCCCAGCCAATTACCGTAAAAATATCTGATGTGACAGACGGGCCCGATTATGCCAAAGTTCTCTTTGAGGAGCAAAAGACATTACAAGATGGCAAGACACTCTTTGAATACACCCTTCCAAAAAATCCTGACAGGTACAGGTATCTTGTCTTAATTGATACTCCCTCTCAAGATATCTCAAAGTTTATCTTTACAAAAAAAGATGCAAGCAAGATTGTGATTTCTGATATCAAAGTGCTAAACACAACGCTAAAGCAGGGAGAGCCAGTACAATTTGAAGCAAAGGTAGTCGACGGTGTTGGAAGGCCTGCTCACTATCTAAGAATTATGGCAACAAGTTACATACCTCATCAGCTCTGCGATACTCAAACCGCAGGTGATGCGGGAGCTTCCCTTGATGTATCTCCGTTATACTCCTTGCAGCCAGACTATTGGTCTGCAGGAATAGTCAAAGGAAACATGCCAATCCAAAATACTGCACGGCCCGGTACATATGATGTTTCATTGCATGCTGGCGGAGAATTTGAAGGATATCAGAATGAGCAAAAATCATTTCAAATAACAATAGAGCAATCCCCCATGCCAAAGAAGACTCCATACTCTGTTCTAACACCCTTTAAAGTCAAATTCAAGCCTGAATTATTTATGACAGAGCAGCCAATTGACTTTGCAGGTCACACTGCATACAATGGATGCGGCAATATCATTCCAAATGTTCCAATCAAAGCTGAAATCAAAAGATATGATCTTAAACACGGCCAATGGATGGAGACACTAGACACAAAAGAAACAGTATCAAATGAGAACGGAGAGTATAGTTTTCATTTTGAGCCAATCGGTCTAAGAGCTGGATACTATACAATACACGTTACGCCAAGCTATAATGGTTTGGAACAAACGGTAGGTACGGAAGCACCTTACAACATCAAAAATTTTACAATAACTGAACAAGGAAAAGAGTTTACCGTTACAGTTGATGGGGCTTACTTTATCCCACAAAATGTAACTTTTGATAAGCAAAAAAAGACTCTGTCAATAGAGCTTGATACTTCTGAACCATATAGGCGAGTAGACTTTGGCATACCCAATGAGCTACTAGATGGAGACTTTACTGTTCTTGTAAACGGAGTGGAGCGAGACGGCAACATACGAAAGACAGAAGGATACACTCATTTTTCTCCATGGCCTGGTGAGGATGATCATACAAAAATTGAAGTGATTGGCACCAGTGCAATACCTGAATTTGAGGGAATCGCACTGTTGCTTTTGGGTGCTGCAATTATACCAATAGTGATTCTTGCCAGAAAATCCGGACCTTTAGGGACAAGAGCTTAGAATAACTTATGAAGCTCCCACTTGGAGCTTTAATGGATGAAGTATTTTGTAATGGTTTTGTTATTGATTGGATTTATTCTTCCCATATTTGCCCAAGATAATGCTCCGCCACCTGCCGAATGCAAAAGTGGTCCAAAACCAGACGGTGAGGGATGGGTCTTTGTCGATTGCAAATGGAAACAATATGCAGATGTTCCAGTGGAAAATTGCATGAAAGGAAAAGCCCCTGCAAACAACTATGCATGGAATGCCCAAGATTGCGTGTGGGAATGGAGTCCACTAAGAAACGAAAATGCAAGTGGCCCCATAGAAGAGATTCCAACTGATTCAGAGCAGCGTGAACCACTTGCCAAAGGAGAGACATTGGGGGACTCGCTTGGATGGTGGACGCTTGCAGGCTCTATAGTAATTGTCGGATTGTTTGTAATTATTCTAGCTAGGAGGAAGAAATGAAGTTACAGTACATAGCAATCATTGCAGGATTAGCATTCTTGTTGCCGATTCATGATGCCTATGCAGACTCTGCAAAGGAAATTTGCGAGAAAAAATTTGGAAATTGGGTTGCATCGACTCTGGAATGTGAGGAACCAAGCTATGAGAATGAAGAGGAATTCCAGAATTACTGCAAGCAGTTCAATGGCGTATACCTAGAATGTAGTAGCTGCAGAGGAATGTCAGATGGCAATGCAGACAGGGTGTGCACTTCACAGTGCTATCAGGTCTGTGACTTTTCCCAAGGAAAAACACACAAAATGGCAGTCTCTGCAGGGTATGCCCAAGATGCACCAGAAGAGGGACAACTAATCATCAGGGCATATGATGAGCTGACAAACCAGACTGCAACTGATGTCATTTTACGCTTACAGATTAGCAAAGACGGAGACCTCTTGGCAAGAAACATTTACGATGTGCCAGACGGAACACTAGAGATTATCATACAGCCAATATTTGGATGTCCAGAGGATGAGCTATGGAAATGTACCACGTACTATGGTACAACTGCATCAATTGCTGCTGGAATTATTCTGCCAGAATATGACACTCCAAAAATAAAAGGCCCAGTCTTTCTTTCAGGAAAGCATGAGCTGATAGTTACCATAGAGGAGGCAAGAATTGATGCAAGTCTGGTGGAGCAAGTCAGCTTTACAATTCCAATACTGGCAGAGTCTTCTCATCCGTGCTTTAATGCAGAAATACAGAGCATAGTTCCATGCAACCCAGACCAGACAGATCTCTTCTACAAGTACAAGGGGGAAACATGGATGGAGCAAAAAAAGCAAGAGATGATAGATTCGCTAAACCAAAACAGGTTCCATGAGTGGGTTGATGAGACAAAAGATCATTCGCACTTTGATGTCTATTTGTATTATTCACAAAAAGAAGACATTACAAAATTGCATGGATCTCTTCCCCCATTAAAGCAGATAAAAAACGGCGCTGCACTCTCTGAGATACAGTGCCGTGATGGATATCATGCAGTGCCAAGACTAGACAGAATGATGATAGCATGCGTCTATCCTGATACTGTGATTGAGCTAATCAACAGGGGATGGGCAGCATTGCGCCTTGGTGGACCTGCAACTGATAATCTTCCAAGGGATTTGTGTGGAATATACGATGGCAAGTGGATATCAGAATCAAAAGAGTGTATCAATCTTGAGGATCCACTGCAGTGCTCCCTGATGGGTGGTGCATACAATGAGTGTGCATCTGCATGCAGAAACGATCCTGCATATCCAGATGTTGCATGCGATGATGTATGCGTTGAGGTCTGTCACATTACTCAATCTACGCTTGAAGATATCATGAATAATCCCGTAGTTGATGCATTCTATGCCCAATATGGTGAAATGAATTCTTCTGTAAGCGGCGATCGTGTGTCATATCATGCAGGAGACGATGATGGGTTTTCTGCAAGGTTGAGTCTTTACTTTGATAAAAGATACAATCTGCAACACATCGAGTTTCACTGCTATGAGGACAAACAGCATCGATACGAGATAGCTCAAGAGGACATCCTGAATCATTTGCAGAATTACCATTGTGAGACTTTTGGAAAGAAATGAAACTACAGTACAAATTAGCAATCATTGGAACCGCAATTTTGTTTGCATGGTTTGTCATTCCGTTTCCATGGTCATTACTTGCAAATATGACTGAAAATAGCTGCGCATCAGTTCATGTCAGTAAACTATCAGAGTATGATATCAGCAGAATGCAGGAGGTACCAATTCTTATCAGCTCAGAGCAGCTTACACAATCCAGAATAATTCACGACTTGGTGGTGCAGGCAGAAAAAACTACTCCTCCAAAAAATGACAGGGGATATGCTGAGCTTTCACTGGACGAGGTAGTATCCATTCACAAACTATTCAGAGACGAGATTGCAAATCAAAAGGGAAACCCAGACGACTATGTAGAGCCTACCCCACCAGTCTATCAAAAGAAAATGGAGCAGCAAAACATGACTGACTATATTTATTCTGTAAAAATAATGCCAAAGTTATCCTATGAGGACAACACATATGTCATAAACGGAATCTTTTCGTTTCCACCAGAGACAATACAGTACGTAAATGTGCAGCTTGACAACTATGAATATTCCAATACCATGTTAATTGAGATGGATGATGATGCACTAAGTCATTATCCAAAGATTCGTGATGCATTAAACCAGATAGGAACCAGAGATGACAGCGTTAACATATCAAAAGGAGCAGATGAGAATGCTTGGAATGATGCAAGAAAATGGTATGACGAACAAATTATTCAGAATGGGACTCGCAGTTCCTATTTTGAGTACAATGATAACACCTACACCGTAGGATTTGCCATTTGTTGATAAATATGAAGACTAGATACAAAATTCTAGCAGTAATTGCATCGTTTGTTGCATTCTACTTTTCACTAATCCCCGGCTATGAGATGTGCAGGGATGCAGGTTCAGACTGTTCTGTTTTCCAATTTCTGATTAATCTCACGCGTCCAGTTATTTGGTCTGGATATCTTGGCATTGAGGGAATTTCAGAATGGAGTGGAACCGCACAGGGAATCACCCAGGAACCAGATATTTCCATGCTTTTGCAAGACAATGTTTCATTTTTGCTTAGCATGATAGTGCTGCCAGCTGGAATTATTTCTGCAATTGTGGCATGGGATAAAAGATGAAGACTAGTATAATAGCAATCATTCTTGGAGGAATCATTGCAGGGGCAGTAATTTTTGCACTGATAATGCCAACACAGAACCACCACTATACACTTGAAATCAAGGGAATGAAGGACCAGTACTACATCGGTGAAGAATATTTTTTCTTTTACACCATTTCGGGATTTGGGGACATTTGCGGCTCTTGGGTTGCGACATTTCCTGATCAAAACGGCACTACAATGTACAGGGGCGAAGCAGTGGACTGTACTGAAAAGGTAGCAGACAAAATCTCATATGATTCAAGAAAGGATGGCAGGGGGCTGGGTTCGCTTGTTCCAACGATTCCGGGAACATACAATGTCACAGTTACAGTTGAGGAGATCAAGGAACCTGTAGTTCATTTCTTTGAGGTGATTCTAAGGGAGGAGCAAGTGCAAAGCATTGAAAAGGATTCTGTAAAGATTACAGAGAGTCTTGACATTGTTCCAGAAAAGACAGATACATTGCAAAAAGAATCTGGATTTGCACTCAAGGTCACAGGTACACAGCAGGTAAGAGGCGGCACAACACATGAGATTAACGTACTAGTGACAAGGGATGGCAGTCCTGTGAATAACGCACAGATAAGAATTACAATTGAGGATTATGGAGAGGACATATTACGAGAATTCAAGGGAAGAACAGACCCCAATGGAAGGTTTGTCTTCTCATGGGAGGTCCCAAGATTTGATGACATAAAGACTCTTCTCGCATACATTGATGCAACTGATGATGTCTCAGCAAAGACAATTCTCTTCAAGTTCTCAGTGTATTGCTTACCCGGGGAATCAGGATGTAAGATTGATGGAAATTAACGGTAAGAAAATCCAGTAAAAGGATTTGCAGAAAAATCATTTCCATTTTTGGCAGACGAAAAATAAATCCAATGGATGATTTTTCATCTCATGTCATCACACATATGCAAAAACTGTGGAAAGGAGATCATCGCATGTACTGGAAAGGAAGAATGCGTAAGTGATTTTTGCTCATGGGAGTGTGATGAAACGTTCAGATTCTCAAAGAAATCTAGCTAGAATTGTGATAGTCAATCATTGCCTGGCAGTGCTCTGTCATGAACGTATCCAGTCCTTCTAGCTTTTCCTGCCACTGTGATACGGTCTTTGCAACACATGACTCTACGGGGGATTCGTCTCCAAGTGAATCAGCTGCATTATTCATCACATCTAGTGTGAATTCCTTGTTTGTCTTTATGTGATCTTTAGTTGCAAGAATTCCAGTATGTCCCGAAACCAGAACATCAAAGTCATAATCTTGCAGCTTGTCATGCATTGAAACATACAGGTCAATGTCTGGTGTTACGCCAAATGCACGATACGGCGCAGCAGCTGGTCGCAGCAGATCAACTATCATTGCAACGTTTTGCTCAGGCAGAATAATCAGAATGTCACCATCAGAATGAAAATTTCCCAAGTGATGCAGCTCAATTGTCTTGTCTCCAATGTTTAGAGTTTCTAGCTCACCTGAAAACGTAACAGTTGGTACTGGTCTGTTTGGATCATTTGCTACCTTGAGTACATCGGCGGTTCCTTTGTGTGAGATGTAGGTTATGTCTGGAGGAAATATCTGCCCTGCAGCACCGGTATGATCCTGATGATGATGCGAGTAAATCATGTGAGTGATGGGTTCTGTAGTAACTTCAGATACAGCATCAAGGTATTTTTCACCAATTGGCTGCGGGGCATCAACTACTATTACTCCCTCGCCAGTTACTACAAACATTGTCTGGTAACCACTAGATACCAACCAGTAGACGCCATCAGCAATCTCATCAACAAAGTATCCCTTCTCAGGATCAACTCCAGGGGCTTGCCACGTGTATCGTAGGGCATCAAATGTTACACCTTTTTTGTCAAGATGCTCATTGATTGTTTTCCACATGTTATTCACTGATGCATCAAGCTTTGGCACCTCGGCCTCAACTTGGGAATAAAGCTCTTCTGATATCATTTCTTTTTTTGCATCAAGGTCATCATATAGCTCAAAGACTTTTTGCTGAGATTCATAGATGCTCTTTCGCATGGATTCTGCAAACATCACACCTACATACGTTCCATTCTCAAAGCTGGACTCGTAGTTTTTGATTACATTGCTAATTGCGTTGAACTTTACAGAAAATGACTTTTCAGCCTGCGCCAGAATGTCTTCTGGTGATTGCTCTGGAGAGGGATTTGCAATCTGGTTTTTAATCATGTTAATTTGTGAATCAATGCTTGATAATCCCATCTTGCCTAGAGTGGAAAACCGCATTGCAATCTGCATGTCAGTCTTTAATTCATCATCAAGTGAGGAATACTGTTGGTATAGTGCGGCTAGTAGTGCCCTGCCATCCTGTAAAATTTTTAGAGCCTGATCCAGTGGAAGATTACCATTGTATCGTCCATTGTAGAGTTCTTTGCTAACCTTTGATATCTTGTTTTGAGCTTCCTGATACTTTGTGTCAAGCTCAAACTCTGTTAGTGTTGCATCAAGGCACTCACCTGTGTGTTTTACTGCAATGTGCTTTGCATTAATCATGCACATATTACCATATGTTAGGCCATCAACACCACAAACCGGAGCATATTCCAGTGTGCATGCACGGTTTGGCATCATCTCTTGGAATCCTCTCTCCTTTAGAGAATCAACAGAGGAATCTCTGACACAAGATGGTGAGCCATTTGAAGACTTGAATAAAAGAGTCAGACCTTCTGCGCATATTACATCACTAGCTGCAATTCCGGCATGCCCCTGCTGTAGGGGCCTAAGATATGGCTGAATCTCTCCATCCATGATGCAGACCTTTCCAGGATAGGCACCAGGACCACACCTGTCATTTAAAACGCAAATCTCACCTAATGAAGTAAAACCTGGTGCGCATACTCCATTGTATGGTATGTGTCTGTTTGGTTTTTTATCCTCAATTATTTCTAAAAGGGAATATTTCTTTGAGGATGCATCAGCGGGTGGATTTTTGATATCTGTAATCAATATGCGAAGCTCATATTGATTTCCAGGCTCAAAAGTGAATCCTTCAATTTTATCATAGAACATCTTCCACTCTGAATCATCCGAATATCTAACCTGCATGCATTTTTGCTTTGCAACACCGACACAGTCTACCTGCTCGGGGGCTACATGAATGGTGATTATTTCCTCTGCATAAGATAAAGAAAGAAAAGATATGCTAAAAATTCCAATTATGGCAAATGCCAGAGGGTAAAGCATTCTAGCTTGTTGGTTTTTGATACTTTTACAGTTTTCTGAATAAAAAAAGGAGTTCATGATTGCAGGCTTATGGTCCGGCAATCAAGAATGCACCAATTCCCATTCCGATGACGACGCCAATTCCCATACATATGAGATCAAAGGCTACGACCTTCTTGAACGGGGCATGCACCATTTTGTTCCAGGTGCTTTCTTTTGTGTTTGTTTCCATGGAGTACCTATCAATGAGTGATACATAGGAATGCGTAAGCTGAGAAGCTTACTTTTCCAGATTCTATAATGTGTTATCCTACAGATTTTGAGATTCAGTGCAGTAAAGGTGCCAAAGTTACTGTTTCAGTAACATTTTGTGCTTAGAATGGAGAAATCAATAATTGCAGAAGGATAAAAAGTACATCTGTTTTTTAATATTCATGACTCTAACCGTACTCACAGTAAAGACCGAAAGGAGAGATTCTGTCTTTGATCTGTATCAAGTAGTTATAGAATCTATAAAGAAAAAGGATTTGACGCTTCAAGATGGTGATGTACTAGTAATTTCAAGTAAATTTGTTTCAAATGCCCAAGGCAGAATCATTGATATCAACAAGGTAAAACCTTCAAAACATGGAGTTGAGGTTTCAGAAAAATTTCAGATCCAACCAAAAGTTTCAGAGATAATTCTTAGAGAATCTGACTATATCTTTGGTGGAATTGCAGGATTTGTAATAACCTCTGCAGATAACATCATGGCACCAAATGCTGGAATAGATAAATCAAATGCAAAGAAAGGTAAAATAATTCTCTATCCAAACAGCCCCTACAAAATTGCAGAAGAGTTACGGCGCAAGATATTTTTGAATTTGTTGATTCATGTTGGAGTGATACTAGTAGATAGTAGATTAATGCCAGCCCGTGTCGGGACAACCGGAGTTGCCATTGCATGTGCAGGAATTGAGCCAGTAACGGACATGAGGGCTCAAAAAGATCTGGATGGAAATCCTCTAAAGGTTACATTTCAAGCAGTGGTTGACAATCTAGCATCAATTGCAAATCATCAGATGGGAGAGGGCGGAGAGTCAAGGCCTATTGCCATTGTTAGAAATTCTAATGCAAAGCTTACGGATAGACGCATAGACCCAAACGAAGTTGCCATTTCACATGACCAATGCGTGTATGTCAGAGGTCTTCGAAACTCTAATTGACTGGAAATTTGGGATTCAAAGTCAAACTGTTTTAAATATGGGATTTTTTACGGAAAATTAATGGAATATCTTACAAAATATCCCAAAACTGTATCATTTCTAGATGGAATAAAAGAGAGCATACAGGTAGACAAAGAGGGAGTAGAACAGCTCCACATTGTAGTAAAAAAGAGCTTTAATGATTTGATGAAAATTTTTACTGCAGAAGGATTTACCAAAGTAAAATTTGAACACAAACAACCATCACAGATAGGAAATGGTTTGAATCTAAAGCTCAAAAAGCCATGGGAAATGCATGTAAGATTTGTAGAGCTAAAGAAAGGATTGATTGCAATTCATGCAGAAGTAGAAGTTTCCAGAGATTACCTGCAACATTTGTTTTCTCAGAGAACGCCAGTAATTTACGAAGTTGAAGAGATGCTAAAGCGTCATAATGTTGATTATAAAATTTGGAATGCAAGAATCAGAAAGTATGTCTCAACTGTTTTTGAGAACTATAAAGTAAAACTAGCAACTCCAAGCATTCCAGTATTTGCATGGAAGCCAATGTTGTTTATGATTGGCACAGTAGGAATATTCTATCTTTGGAAGTACCTAAATACAATTTAGAATATTAGGTATAAAATTTCCATCTTTCATATACCAATTTTGTCAAGATTTTTAATTGAGATGCATGCTCATATCATAATGTCACTTGATCATCAATGCTACTATTGTGAGCAGATTTTTGAATCAAAAGAAGCATTATATGATCATCTAGAAGTTCATGCAGAAACTGAGAGTGAACAAATAGAAAAAAAGAAAAAAACAAAGTAGAACCTTTAATTAGAAATTTTTAGCTTTAGAAATTATGTCTGATGAATTTTTATATGCACATTTACGATATTATGGAATATCACCTTGGGAGGTAGAAGTAGTATTCGGATATCTTAATTCAAGATTTAATGTAACACAAGAAGAGATAGAACAGGACGATGAAAATTTTGTCAGCATGTTTGAGATAAACATTCCATTGGCTTTTTCTGAGGAGTTTTTTAATTGGTTTGATTTTAGAAGATGGGAGAAAGTAAAAGCATTATTCAAAGAGATGAAGCGACGGAGAGGAAGTGGAAATGCATTAAAAATTATCATAAACTTTGCAGGAAGGCCAGATATTCAGTTTATTTTGGATGCAAACGATAGAGAATGGTACAACAATGCAGTAGAAAAGATTGATTTTGTAATTGAGTTACTTCCATATCACTTAGATCCCGAAAAATTACCTCAAAATGTAAATAAAATTTCATATTCATTTGATGAAGCAGCAAAGCGTTGGAGACTAAATCAAGCAATTGTTAAAGACAAAAAATTTGTTTTCCAGAATAATGGCTGGAAGATGGTTACTTGATGTCTTTTTCTAAAGGCTTTAGCATGGAATGAAGTTCTTTGTACTTTGTTTCTAAAAATTCCAAAGACTCTACAAGCTTTTTTGATTTTCCGTACTTGAATCTGATCAATTCACGATGATGCCAAAAGTTTTTGCCATCCTCAATTGCTATAGTTGTAAAATAGTCAGTTCCTTTCAGTGAATCAGGTAATTTCATATCATGAGGAAATAGGTAATCAACAATAAACCATTCATCTCCATCAGGATAATCAGAACCGGTTTCCACATCAAAGAAGATGTGTAGTATTTCAAATTGCATCAGACCGTCATCAGGTATTTCAGGATGCTTGATGTTAGATTTTTTAAAATCAAGATTAACCAGTTGGGGTTCAAAAAAACCCTTGATTATTGATTTTCGAAATATCTTATTTGCATCAGTAATGTTCAATGATAACTCTGTCTTTTGGGAAACTTGCTAATAATTCATTGGGTAAATGAGACCCTATACCTCTAGGGAATCAAGCAGGTTGGTAACATCAGTAGTTGGCTTGCCATTGCGTGAGATAATCTGATCTGATGGCGGATTTTCAACATAATTTGGAATCTTATCTTCGATTCTACCACTATATGGGGTGATTAACTCGTTTTTGTAAAAAATCCCTATAGGAATTTTATTTCCCCATTCAAGGGATTTTATCAAAGCCTGACTAAGCTTTTCATTTAATTCTGCTTCTGAGGAATAATGAACGACTGGTTCGTATCCAGTATCTTCAAGCTTGTAAATTCTAGAGTGTCGCTCCTGTGCTTCTTTGATGTCTGCTCCAGAATACCAATCCCTTGTATTGATATCATTGTACGTCGGACAGGGTTGAAGAACATCTAAAAATGCTAATCCTTTGTGTTTCACTGCTGCAATGATTAGGTCCTTGAGATGCCTTACATCGTATGAATATCCTCTTGCAACAAAGGTAAAACCACTAGCAACTGCCAGCCCAATTGGATTAACATTGTAATTTGTATTAGGTGTTGGTAATGATTTTGTCTTCTCACCTAGTTTTAGAGTAGGAGATGCTTGTCCTTTTGTTAATCCATAGACACCATTATCAAATATTATGTATGTCATGTCGATGTTTCTTCGTCCAGCTGCAACAAAATGTCCTGCACCAATACCTAGTCCGTCACCGTCACCACCTGCAGCAAGAACAGTCATTCCAGGATTTGCAAGCTTTGCGCCTTGTGCAAATGTAAGTACACGACCATGCAAAGTATGAATCCCGTAAACATTGACAAAGTGCGATGTCTTTCCTGAGCAACCGATTCCAGAAAATAGTGCTGCTTTGTGTCGTGGTATTCCCATCTCGGCAAGTGCCATTTGAATTGCATTTACAATTCCAAAGTCACCACAGCCTGGACACCAGTCATTGTGGACATCTGTCTTGTAATCAGCGAGTTTAAGCGCCATGCATTAAGATCTCCCTTTTTTCTGCAGTTCCATTGATGATTTTTTTAAGTGAATCATATACTTCTGTGCTAGTCATTGCTCTGCCAGTATACTTTAGGATGTAATTATCAGGATCTCTGTGCAAATGTTGAGCAAACAATTTTCCTAGTTGTGCAGTATGGTTTGCCTCAACATCAATAATCTTTTTTGCCTTTTCTAATAGAAAATCAACATAATCAGTTGGGAAAGGATTTAGCAATTTAATCTGGACAAATCCTACATTGATGTTTTCTTGTTTTAGCATGTCAATTGCATCAAGAATAGGTCCTTTAGCTGAGCCCCAGCTTATCACAGTATGCTCATGAACACCAAAGGATACTGCTTGTTCCTCATCAGGTATCTCTTTGAGAATTTTTTCATACTTGTTTAGACGCTTATCCATCATTTTTCTTCTCATAATTGGATCTTCTGTGATGTGGCCATACTCATCGCTCTCATCACCTGTGTTCCAAAAGACACCACCCTCAAGACCAAGTTTTGATCTTGGAGATATTCCATCTGGTGTTAGCTCAAACCTTTTGTAATCATCAGTCTTTATTTCGTTTAGTAACTTTCCGCGATTTATCTCAATTTTTTCTGAATCAAATCGAGGACATGTAATAACAGAACTTGCCAAAAACTTGTCCATCAGATGAATTACAGGAAGCTGGTAAATGTCTGCATAGTTGAAGCATCTTGCAGTATCATAAAAGCTCTCTTCAATATCACCAGATGCATAAACAATTTTGGGAAATTCTCCATGTCCTGCATTAATCGTAAACAAGAGATCATCTTGGCCATGTCTTGTAGGAAGACCTGTGGATGGTCCACTTCTCTGATACGAAGTCACTACTATTGGTACCTCGTTAATTCCAGACCATCCCATCATTTCTGCCATCAGTGAGAATCCAGGACCCGATGTACATGTTGCAGAACGAGTACCAGTCACTGCACCACCTAACGTCATTCCAATTGCACAAATTTCATCTTCACTTTGCACAACAAGAGTAGAGCCTGGTCTGTCACCAGATACTTCAAGCAATTCATTTGATTCTAAATATACACTCTCATCAGATGCCGGTGTAATCGGATAGTATGGTTGGAATCTGCATCCACACACCATCTTTCCAATTGCTGTTCCTTGATAACCTTGAACAAGCATTGTATGTGGTTGTTTAGGGACTTTTGGTAAGGAATAATCAAATCCAGTAAATGTAGTACCTTGATTGTATGCATAGTTTGCAGCCTGAACATTTATCTCTGCAACCTTTGGTTTTTTTGCAAAGATTGATTCAATTGATTCAATAAGATATTGAGTCTCCATCTTGAGGAGCCCCAACGACAAAGACACGCCAATTACATTGTACATTCTAATCAAACCCTTTAGTTTTGGATTCTGTGTTTCTTCAGCAAGTTTTGATAAAATGCTCTTAAAGGAAATCGGATACAGATTTACACCTCGTTCTTTTGCTGTTTCCAAAATTCCTGGAATTGTAAATGGTTTGTTTTTTGATTTTAGGGACTCGTGTAACCTGTTCTTAAATGGGGAATCCAGAGTATGTACATCATCAGTTGTTAATGCATCAAGATCTGAATCATATATGATCGCGCCACCCTTCATTACTTCGTCGGCATGACGAAAAATTGTCTCTGCATCATAAGAGACCATCAAGGTCACATCATTGACATTTGAATGAATTTTTTTGTTGGCAATTCTGACAGTGAAATAGCTGTGCTCACCTTTGATGTTTGAATAAAATTCTCTTTTTCCAAAGACTTGGTATCCTAATTGTGCACAAACTCGTGAGAAAACATTTGCTGCAGATTCTACACCACTACCTTGCGGTCCACCAATTAACCAAGAAATATCAGTAGTCACGAAAAGATTTTCTTTTTATTAGATATTAATAATATGGTTAAAAAAATGAACTAACCGCCTGTTGCTGCATCAAACAATGCACATTCACATTTGTCACGTTCTCCACAAAAAGGGCAAACGCACTGACATTTTTCAATTGAATTGCCGCATTCTACACAGATTGCAAACTCTTCTTTGTCAGAAACCACTAATTTCCATATAGCGGAATCTTATAAATGGTTTAAGGTGAGGTATGTGCATGAGTAAGAACCGTGTGTTTTTAACCAGAAGGCTGCATGAATTTGCCTTAAAGGAATTACGTAAAAGATATTCAATCAAGGTGCATTCAGGTAAAATTCCCATACCAAGGGAAAAACTGATAAAAAAAATTGCCAATGTTGATGGACTGATATGTTTTCCATATGACAAGATTGACAAAGAAGTAATTGATGCTGCAAAAAATTTGCGTGCAATCAGTACGTACAGTGTAGGTTATGATCATATTGATATCAATTATGCCAAAAAAAGAGGAATACGAATAGGATACACTCCAGATGTATTAACTGATGCAACTGCAGACTTGGCAATTGCATTGATGGTAGATCTACTGCGCAGAGTCACAGAAGGAGACAGAATAATTCGCAGAGGAGATTGGAAAGTAATCTATGGGGCATATGACTATGTGGGAGTAGACATTTCAAAAAAGACACTTGGGATTGTTGGTCTTGGGAGAATTGGACGTGTTGTTTCACAAAGAGCTAAAGCATTTGGAATGAATGTCTTGTATTACAATAGAAATAGACTATCAAAATCAGTAGAACAAAAACTAGGAGTAAAATATTCAACGTTAAATTCATTGTTTAGTAAATCAGATGTAGTCTCATTACACGTACCGCATAATCCTCAAACAAATGAGATGGTGAATCTACCGTTATTGAAAAAAATGAAAAAAGAATCCTACATTATTAATACAGCAAGAGGAAAGATAATCAAAGAATCAGATCTTATCTTTGCATTAAAGAAAAAAATTATTGCAGGTGCTGCATTAGATGTATTTACAAATGAGCCAATTGATTCCAAAAATCCATTGTTAAAACTTGAAAACGTTGTACTAGCACCACATATTGGAAGCTCAACTGTAGAGACAAGAGCAAAGATGGCTGAAATTACTGTTGAGAATCTAAATCGTGGAATTGCAGGAAAAAAGCCTATCTACTCTGTAAAGTAAATCATTTCTGTGCCATATTTTTGAGAAAGGGCATCATAGAGTTTTTTTCTGTCTTGCTTTAGATTCATCTTTTCATCATACATCTTTGTAAAAAATACGCCAAGAATTCGTTCACCTTTCTCATCATAGAATCGAACGCTAAAGCTAGTTCTTTCTGGTTTTTCCTCTCTGACAAACTGTGCTGATCTTACCAGTGTATCATTTAGATGCATATGACAAGGCCCATCATTCTCGCCAATTGTAATCCATTGATCTTTCTGTCTAATTCCAAGTGAATTACTTCGAATTTCTGCAGTTGCACCATTGCTTTTTACAACAAAGAGAATATCATCGATTGATAGTAAATCGGACAGAATTTCCTTTAGCATGGAATTAGTTAATGCAGAAATATTTCAGTATTTGTTAGATTAATCGTCTTTGTCCTTCTTGTCTTTCTTCTTGTCGTCATCATCGTCCTTCTTGTCTTTCTTCTTGTCGTCATCATCGTCCTTCTTGTCGTCCTTGTCGTCATCTGATTCTTCTTCTGATTCATCATCAGTTTCAGATTCATCAACATCATGTTTCATGGCTTTTTGGGCATGCTTCCAGGCTTTTTCATAGTGATGAATTCCCTTATCGAATTTTTCGTCCGCTATATCTTCATCTCCTTTTGCTAATTCTTCTAATGCTTTCTCAATTTCTTTATCTGATTTCTTGTCTCCGGCAAATGCCTGTGCATCATCAATTGCATTTAGTGCAAATCCTCTATCAATCTCTACAATAGTATCGATGATATCTTGAATCATTGAAAGGAACTCGGGTGATTCAGAGTCTTTCTTATCATCTGTAACTTTCATCAAACTCTTTACTGCCTTTTCTTCCTCGTGAATAGCCTTGTGTCCATGTTTTGAGGTTAATGTATTCTCGTCAATCCAATTTTTATCATCTAGACTCTTTTCGATTCTTTCAATTGCCTTTTCTAATTCCTTTTTAGTATTCTTTGATTCTGCGTCATTAATTTTATCTTCTAATTCATCAATGAGATTTGATTTTTGGTCTTGCACTGAGACTTCTGTGACAACATCATCTGCTGGGTTAAGCGGATCTGTTCCATTAGTAATTTCATCACCGTCATTTACTCCACCACTATCTGTGTCAGGGTTCAGCGGGTCTGTACTGTGTGTGTTAATTTCTTCATTGTCAGTAAGGCCATCATTATCAGTATCAGTGTTTAATGGATCTGTTGCATGTATGTTTATTTCATCACCATCGGATAACCCATCTCCGTCAGTGTCTGGAGATAAAGGATTTGTATTGTGAGTATTTACCTCATCACCGTCATTTAGTCCATCTCCATCGCTGTCTGGGTTAGTTGGGTCGGTTCCAGCTGCTATTTCTTCTTCATCAGTTAGACCATCGCCATCAGTATCAATTGACTGAACCGTAATTGTAACAGTTGCAGTATCTTCTAGTCCTCCATCATCCTGAATAGCATAGGTGAACGTTTCAGTTCCAAAGAATCCGGATGATGGTGAATACGCTAATGAAGCTCCCGAATTACTAACAATTCCACCATTGTCAGTTGGTCCAACTGTAGTAATCGTTAGTCCTGGAATGTTTTCATCATCATCATTTGCTATTACATCCAGGAGGTTTGCAATGCTATCTTGATCTACTGTAAAGTAATCATCATTTGCAGTAGGTGCTAGGTTTGCAAGTGTCACGGTTACTAGGAATGAATCATTATCAACATTGCCAGTGCTGTCTGTTGCAGAACAATCTACAGTTGTCACTCCTACTGTGAAGGTATCACCTGATGCAGGAGAACAAACTGGAGTAACTGCTCCATCAAAGAGATCAGTTGCAGTTGGAGTAAATGTAACTGGAACTCCTGCAGGATCAGTTGTTTCAACTACAATATCTGCTGGAACTATAAGGAATGGTGCTGTAGTGTCTTGAACAATTACATTAAAGCTGGTAGTTGCTTGGTTTCCAGCATTGTCTTCAGCCGTACATGTTACCAATGTGGTTGTTGGTGTTGGTGGCAAATATGGGAATAAAGTAACTTCAGATGTTGCATCACATGTTACAGGAATTGTTCCATCTTGTGGATCAGTTGCAGTTGGGGCCTCAAAGGTTGTAGTTGCACCACCTGGTCCAGATACTTCCTCGGTTCTATCAGATATCAAAGTTGTAATGATTGGTTCTTCATTATCAATTACAGTTACAGTGAAAGACGCTGATGCAGTATTTCCTGAATTATCCGTTGCATCAAATGAGTTAGTTGTTGTTCCTAGTGGGAACGGCGCACCTGATGGGAGACCCGCAGTTTGTGTTATTGTTGGAGATATACCAGAATTATCAGTAGCCGTTACACTGTATGTTACTACCGCACTTGATTGGCCTGGATCAACATTGACAGTGATGTCAGAGGGTACAATAATGACTGGAGGTTCGTCATCAACAACTGTAACGGTGGTTGTTGCTTGAGAGGTATTTCCGCTTGAATCAGTTGCTGTGAATGTTACTGTTGTAGAACCAATAGGATATTGATTATCCACAGGTCTGTTATCTACAATTGTTGGGACATCACCTGAATTATCAGTAGCTGTTGCATCAGGAAGTAAGAAGGTTGCAAATGCTCCTCCAGCATCGGTGTTTAACGTGACACTAGCAGGAGCAGTAATGATTGGGGGCTCATTATCAATTACAGTTACAGTGAAGGAGTCAGCGGAGCCAACATTTCCTGCAGCATCAGTAGCTTGGAAAGTATTAGTTGTAAGCCCTATTGGGAAAGGACCTGGAGATGCAAGACCATTTAATTGTGTAATTGTTGCAGGTTCATTACTAGTCACTGTGTAAGCAAATGTTGCAGTTGCTAGACCGGCATCTGTGTTAACTGTCACATCTGCAGGAAGTGTCAAGACAGGTGGCGTATTATCTATAGTTACTTGTGAACCGTCAGTTGTCAGAGAGACATCTGGTGAGGTATTGCCTGCAAGGTCTACAATGTCGGAGATAACAAACGGAACTACACCGTCAACATCAGTTCCAGATACTGCCTTACTTGCAGTAAAAGAGACTCCATCACCTGCAGTTGCAGCCGGTGATCCAGAGATTGTAACTGTAGGTGTTAGAATTTGTTCATTTGATGTAAAGCTGAGAGTTATAGTGTCACCAGTTTTTGCAAGTGAAGTGTCAAATGCATTGTCAGATTCTATGTGAATTGGGTCTATTATGGCCGCAGTTGTATCATCAGTAATACCATCAACTGTGATGGAGACTGTTGCAGTGTTAGTCAATATAGGTAATCCGTTATCTTCTACTGTGTAAGTGAAAGTATCAATTACCTGATCTCCATTATTTAGTGACTGTATTGCAGGAGCTAAAGTTGGATCATATGAAAATGAACCATCTGGATTAACATTAATGATAGCGCCTTCAGCAGATACGCCATCAAAGGAGATAACTGTCAGTGGTCCTTCAACATCAGAGTCATTTGTTAGCACTCCCGGTGCTGCAACGTTAAGAATTGTATCCTCATCGGTTGCATTAGAGTCATCAACTGCTGTTGGTGGGAAGTTTACGGAAAGTAATTCAGAGCTTACATCATTACCAGCATCAGGATCAAATGAGTCAGATGCAGTGATAGTTGCAGTGTTGGTTATAGAACCGGCAGAGTTTACAGTCGCAGTGATTTCTAGCTGTTGTCCTTCACCAAATGTCAAGTCAATGCCAGACCATACTCCTGTGATTTCATTGTAAGTGCCTTCAGTTGGTACTGCGGAAACAAATGTCAATTCGGGTGGAAGAAGATCAGTTACTATTATTCCAGTAGCGTCATTTGGTCCAATGAGATTTTGTAATTGTAGAGTAAATGTTACAGTGTCACCAATTAGTGGTGTAGAGTTATCAACGGATTTTATTATTTCAAGATCTGCCGTCTTTACTGTAGATGTAAAGGTCACTATGGCTTCATCGTCTTCATTTACAATTGGCGGAGTTCCATTGTTTGGAGTAGAATCAGAATCATTTTCATCGGAAGCTGTTACCTGAGCATAGTTTGTAATAGAGCCGGCAGAGTTTACAGTCGCAGTGATTACAAGATTTTGGCCTTCAGAGTTTGATAAATCAAGACCACTCCATACTCCAGTGATTTCATCGTAAGTGCCTTCAGTTGGTACAGCAGAGACAAATGTCAATTCGGGTGGAAGAAGATCAGTCACTACTACTCCAGTAGTAGCATCCGGTCCATTGTTGATAATTTGTAGTGTAAATACGATATTCTCATCAACAAATGGTGTCAGATTATCTACGGATTTGAATAGTTCAAGGTCTGCAGTTTGCACTGTTGCAGTCACTGTTGCAGAATCAGAGTCATTTGCAGTATCAGGATCAAATGAGTCAGATGCAGTGATAGTTGCAGTGTTGGTTATAGAACCGGCAGAGTTTACAGTCGCAGTGATTTCTAGCTGTTGTCCTTCACCAAATGTCAAGTCAATGCCAGACCATACTCCTGTGATTTCATTGTAAGTGCCTTCAGTTGGTACTGCGGAAACAAATGTCAATTCGGGTGGAAGAAGATCAGTTACTATTATTCCAGTAGCGTCATTTGGTCCAATGAGATTTTGTAATTGTAGAGTAAATGTTACAGTGTCACCAACAAATGCAGTTGGAGTATCAACTGTTTTGATTATTTCAAGATCAGATGTTGGTATATCATCATTTTGTATTGTTCCGACTCCTTGTGTATCTGCAAATGCAAGATTTTGTGCTGGATTATCAAGATTTAGCAAATTAACAAAGAAGGATTCATCTGGTTCAACGTCTGTATCACCGTTTACTGTAACTGGAATTGTTGCAGTCGTCTCACCAGGATTTATTGTGATTGTTCCAGAGTTAGAGGCATAGTCATTGTTTGCTACTGTTGCTGAATCATCAGCAGTTTCAAATAGAATGTCTATTGGAATTATAGAGGTATCGTTTATTGTAACTGTAAAGATAAAGTCAGAAGATCCCGAATCGCCTTCTAACTGAGATACATCGGTAATTGTTGCAGCGCAGGGATTATTCTGAACAGTTCCTGAACCGGTAATTTCCAGAAGAGAGTTTAGGACAATAGCACCGCAGTGATTAACAAATAACGCATTATTTGTAAATGAACCACCAGAGACAGCATCAATATCAACTAGGTTGAAATTATTAAATGGATCAGTAGATGCTCCTGAATATGTTACAGAGCTAGTAGAATCAATATCGATTATCCCTGTATTATCAAATCGATCATCACCAGAGGAGCCAGAACCAGAATCAATCAACAGAGTACCGCCTTGTCTAACTAGAATACTTCCATCGTTTTGGAAGCTACCAGTATTACCGGTTAGCTGCAGGGTGCCAGCATTTCTAATTGTGTGATCAGCCGGGTGTACCAATGG